>QWCK01002161.1_pt1 | contig 25815 bp, 24 predicted proteins | sample 1972571 | NCBI WGS metagenome assembly QWCK01 (sample SAMN09866710, study PRJNA288562) | Human gut metagenome isolate term2_stool, whole genome shotgun sequencing... | isolation source: gut | host: Homo sapiens | place: USA: California | reverse complement strand
TGGTTTTTCGCCTTCGCCTGGTTTTTCACCTTCGCCTGGTTTTTCACCTTCGCCTGGTTTTTCGCCTTCGCCTGGTTTTTCACCTTCGCCTGGTTTTTCGCCTTCGCCTGGTTTTTCGCCTTCGCCTGGTTTTTCACCTTCGCCTGGTTTTTCGCCTTCGCCTGGTTTTTCACCTTCGCCTGGTTTTTCACCTTCGCCTGGTTTTTCAACATCAACTTGTTGTCCTCCGCCAGAACCTCCAGCGAAAGATACTTTTGTATCAGCTACATAAGCACTGCTTAGTAAAAGACCTGCTGATAGGGCTAGAGCTAATAATTTGTTTGTTTTCATAATATTCTCCTATAATTTTTTCTACTTTTTTGTATTATCTGACTAAATATATTATATACCTTTTTCTTTGAAATTTCAATGATTATGTGTAAATTTTGTTATTTATATTAAATATTCGTTAAGACCATTGTAGATTTTGATAGGAAGAGATAAATAGACTTTGGATAAGTCTGGTATAATGGAAAAAACGAAAGGAGATTTTATGCATTATACAGGTCAAGTTTATAGGCCACCTCTAGAAGCCTACACACCCCTACTTGAGGTGACTTACGGATGCTCGCACAATGCTTGTGCCTTTTGCACTATGTATCATAATACAAAATTTGGAATTTCGCCTCTTAGTCACATAGAAAGCGATATTCTTGAAATAAAAGAAAATTTTTCGGGACATTTTGATAGAATTTACCTACTTAATGGTGACCCCTTTATGTTGCCGACAGAAAGATTGTTAGAAATTGCCGACCTAATTCACAAACATTTGCCAAATGTAAAAACTATTACATCCTACGCAAGCTTTTACAATCTCAAAGATAAATCTATCGAGGATATGATTGCCCTTAGAAAGGCAGGTTACAATGAGCTTTGGTTTGGTGTTGAAACAGGTGATCCTGAAGTTTTATCCTGGTTAAATAAGGGAGCAGATATTGATGATTATTATGATGGATTAGATAAGATGAAAAAGGCCCAAATGGATTACTTTGCCATTGTCATGCAGGGGATTAAGGGATTTGGCAAGTCAAAGGAAAATGCGCTTGCTACTGCCAAAGTTTTAAATTATTATCCGCCAAGTGGGGTTTTTATCATGTCCACAGATGTTCAAGAGGGATCAAAGCTTTATAAGATGCGCGAAAGAGGCGAATTTATTGAGACAACTAACAGGGAAAATCTCGTAGAGCAAATCACCTTGCTTGAAAATCTTGATCTCCCAGGGGATGTTCTTTATTCGTCTGGTCATATCGTAAATTTGGTCAAGGTTACAAGTCACATGAGAAATAAGGAAGAAATGATAAAGAAATTAAAGTCTGCCCTAGCAAGTCTTCCTGCTTATATTCTGGATAATAAAAATACTGGCAGGGCCATATAGGGAAAAATAAATTGGTAATGTTTTTAGAAAACATTTTGTTTTATTAATTTAGTTAATATGCTATAATAAAAATATGCTATATTAGCAGGATAAAGGGGACTGCTAGTATTTATTTGTTATTATTACTAGAAAAAATTAAGGAGACACTATGGATAACACGCAATTAGCAAAAGAGATTGTTGCGGCTGTTGGTGGGAAGGAGAATATTAACTCTTACGAACATTGCGCAACCAGGCTAAGGCTTATGCTAAAGGACTTTGATAAGGTTGATGATGAGAAGGTCACAGACCTTGACGGAGTTCAGGGAACAAATAGAGCTAATGGCCAGTACCAGGTTGTTTTAGGACCTGGAAAGGTAAATCTCGTTACAAATGAAGTAGGTAAAATCGTTGGTGATTCAGTTAGTGAAGTAAAAGAGGAAAAGCAAGAGGGAAATATCATCCAAAGGGGAGTTAAGACTCTATCTGATATTTTCGTGCCAATTATTCCAGCCATCGTAGCTGCAGGTCTTTTGATGGGTATTAATAATATCCTAACAAGTCCTTTCTTTAATGGTAGGACTCTATCTATCGTTGAACTTTACCCACAAATAGCAGACCTTGCTGCCATGATTAATGTATTTTCATCAGCAGCTTTTACATTTTTACCAGTTTTAATTGGTTTTTCTGCTACTAAGAAATTTGGTGGTAATCCTTACCTAGGAGCAGCCATGGGCATGATCATGGTCCATCCAGAACTTTTAAATGCCTACGCCCTAGGAACTACACCAGCAAGTGAAGTGCCAGCATGGAACGTCCTTGGTCTTGCTATTCCTGCTGTAGGATATCAGGGAACAGTTCTTCCTGTTCTTGCTGTGGCATGGATTTTATCAAAGATTGAAAATTTCCTTCACGACAAGACACCAATCTGGCTTGATAACCTAACAACACCCCTACTTGCGACTTTAATTACATCTATCATTACCTTCACCCTAGTAGGTCCTCTTATGAGAAACGCAGGTGATGCGCTAACTGCAGGTATTACCTTTATTTATACTAAGCTAGGATTTTTAGGTGGGGCAATCTTTGGTCTTTTATATGCGCCAATTACCCTTACAGGTATGCACCATTCCTTTATCCCAATTGAAACCCAGTTAATAGCCAACCAGGCTGTAAGTGGTGGATCTTTTATCTTCCCAACAGCTTCTATGAACAACGTAGCTCAAGGTGCAGCTGTGCTTGCGGTTTTATTTACAACTAAAAATGAAAAAATGAAATCAACTGCAGCAGCTTCTGGTATTTCAGCCCTATTAGGCATCACAGAACCTGCCATGTTTGGTATAACCTTAAGGCTTAGGTACCCATTTATAGCAGCTATCATCGGTTCTGCCCTAGGTTCTGCTTACCTTGCTTTAAGAAGAGTTTTGGCAATAGCCCTTGGTGCGGCAGGTCTTCCTGGTATTATTTCGATTAGACCAGAAAGCTGGGTGGACTTTATAATAGGTCTTGTAATTTCGATGGCAGCAGCCTTCATCCTTACCATAGTGTTCAAAAAAGGAAATATGTTTGCCGCAAAAGATACTAAAAAAGAAGAAACTAAGCTCGAAGAAAAGCCAGAAAAAGAAGAAGTAGTTTGCGCAAAAACTCCTGGCAAGGTCACACTCATAAACCCAGTTAGAGGCGAGGTAGAAAATATAGAAAAATCAGTAGATCAGACCTTTGCTTCAAAGATGATGGGCGAGGGCCTTGCTATAACTCCTACTGATGGCAAACTTTATGCTCCAATGGATTGTAAGGTTGAGTCAATTTTCCAAACAGGCCACGCTGTGACCCTTTCTTCAAAAGAGGGAGTAAATATCCTTATCCATATCGGTGTTGATACCGTAAACCTTGAAGGCAAGGGCTTTAATAAACACGTAAAAGATGGCGATGAGCTAAAGGCAGGAGATTTAATAATTGACTTTGATAGAGACTATATCAAATCTCAAGGACTATCAGATCAAACAATGGTCGTAATCATGGATTCAGACGATATGGAAATCGACTTTGACCTTGGAAACAAGGATGCCAAAGAAAAAGTAATGGAAATAAACAATGCTTGATAGAAAAACTTACCAAAAAGAAAATAAAAGAAGAGAAAAAATGAAGGAAAGGGTGTCAGCTGACCCCTTCCTTTTGGCTTTTCACCTTTATCCAGAAACAGGTTGGCTAAATGATCCCAACGGTCTTTGTTACTTTAACGGCCTTTATCATTTCTATTTCCAATATTCACCCCTAGATGCCACTAGAGGTGATATAATCTGGGGACATGTGACAAGTCCAGATTTTTTAACATATAAAAGAGAAGAGCCCTTTATCTTTTCAGATTCTCCTCTAGATAAGGACGGGGCCTATTCCGGATCTGCTTTCATAAAGAATAATAAAATAAATTTCTTTTATACAGGAAATGTCAAGCACGAGGGAGACTTTGACTATATCACAAAAGGCCGCGACCATAATACAATAAAAATTGTATCTGACGGCTACTCTTATGATGAAAAAATTCTAGTTATGGATAATGATGACTATCCAGCTGACATGACCAGGCACATCAGAGACCCAAAAATCTATGAAAAAGATGGGGCCTACTATATGTTTCTAGGGGCGAGAAGTCTTTCTGATAAGGGTATGGTTTTGATTTTCAAATCAGAAGATTTAGAAAACTTTACCTACCATATGAGAATTGAAACCGACTATGATTTTGGTTTTATGTGGGAGTGCCCGGACTATTTCGACCTAGACGGCCAGGGTATTTTAATCTGCTGTCCGCAAGGAGTGGCAAGCGAGGAATTTAGGTATCAAAATATCTACCAAGCAGGTTACTTCCCACTTGACTTAGATCTAGAAAATAAAACCTACAAGCTTGGGGACTTTGTAGAATTAGACTATGGTTTTGATTTTTATGCTCCACAGACTTTTGAAGCGCCAGATGGCAGACGCATATTGATTGGCTGGATGGGGATGCCTGATGCAGACTACACCAACCCAACCGACCACTATTGGCAACACGCCTTTACCATCCCAAGAGTTTTATCATTTGAAAATGGAAAATTATATCAAAGGCCAACCCACGAATACCAAAAACTAAGGGATAGGAAAATTTCTCTAGAAAAAGGCGCAGCCTATGAAGGAAAAGTCTTTGAGGCTGTAGCAGAAAATATCAGAGGAGATTTTTCCGTAAATATAAGGAAAGATATAACTCTATCTTATGAAAATAGGATATTAACCCTCGATATGGGTGAATCTTCTCATGGTAGAAAGAGAAGGAAAATTAAGGTTGACCAAATTGATAAACTAGAAATATACTCAGATAAATCAAGTCTAGAGATCTTTGTAAATAACGGGGAAAGGGTCTTAACAACTAGGGTTTATTCTGATAAATACGCCTTCATGACAAATGATTTTGATTTTAAAATCCATCCCCTAAGACCACTTAATTTTGAATAAGGACGGGGAAATGCAAGTTAGAACAAAAAGCTTTGAAGACCTTACAAATCGTGAACTTTATGAAATCCTAAAGCTAAGAGTTGATGTCTTTGTAGTAGAACAAGAATGTCCCTACCCAGAAATAGACGGCAAAGACTACGACGCTATCCATATTTATTTGGAAAACCAGGGGGAAATCTTAGCCTACGCCAGGGTCTACAAAGAAAAAGACGAAATCCACATAGGCAGGGTAATAGCCAAAGAAAGAAGAAAAGGCTACGCAACTTTAATCCTAAAAGAAGCCATCAGGGCGGCAAGGGAAAAATACCAGGCCAGAAAAATTCACATAGAAGCCCAAACCTACGCCAAAAAACTTTATGAAAAAGTCGGCTTTGAGGAAGTCTCTGAGGCTTTTTTGCTAGATGGGATTGAACATGTGAAAATGGTGTTGGAAATGAAATAAAATGTAATGTAATTGTATGCACAAAGTATAGACAAATTTTGCTTTGCTCGTATAATAATAAAAAAAGGAGCGAATTATGGCAAAAACAGCAAATCTTACAGTAAGGTTAGAACCAGAAATCAAAAAAGAAGCAGAAGACATTTTAGATAAGCTTGGAATTCCAGCCTCTAGCGCTGTGGATATGTTTTATAGACAAGTAATATTAAATAAGGGTCTTCCATTTGAAGCTAAACTACCTGATAATATATTTGAAGATTTTTCAACTATATCAAAAGACCAATTAAAGAAGCTCATAGATAAGGCTTTGAATGATGATACAGAACATGAGGAAGCAAGCCTTGCTTTTAAATCAATTTATGAGGATCTTAGATGAACTATAAGGTCTATATTAGGAAAGCTGCGAAAAATGATATAGCTGATATTTATAATTATGTAAAATATAGTTTACAATCTCCAGATGCGGCTATGAATATAGTAAAAAAATAGAAGAGTCTATAATGGATTTAAATTTTATGCTTGAAAGATTTGAAGTTTTAGACTTGGAAGGTTCAGTCTATAAAAATATTAGAAAATTAATTGTAAAAAATTATATAGTTATATATAGAGTTATTAGAAAAGATTGTAGGGTAGATGTTCTTCGTGTATTCTATTCAAAAAGAAATATAAGTAATATTTAAGAAAGGGAATTTTTCCCTTTTTTATTTTAAAATTTTGCTATAAGTATAAGAGGTTAATTATGGAAACTTACACTAATGAATTTCACAACAAGCATACATATATAAAAATAGATGACCTAGAAAAGGTAAATTTGAGTGATTTAGAGGATTTGGCAAAGGAAAAAACCTTGCAGATTGGAATTGATTCTGATCAGCTAGCAGTAATTGAATTTCTAAAAAAAGCAGGCTTTATCCTCAAAAGAAAGTGCTATGAAGTAGAAGAGACCAGGGAAGATTTGAAAAATCCCCTAGGGACTAAAAAACTTGAAACAAAGCTAACAAGCAAGGGAGAAATGGCCTTTGAAAAGGCAAGTGAATTGATTTTTAAATATTACCAAAAAACCCACAAAGATGTAAGCCCTCTGACTGTTGGCCTTGAAAAATTCAAAGAAATCCTCCCAGATCAAGCTTTTTATTATGAAAAAGAAGGCCAAGTCCTAATGGTAGCCTTCTTAGATAACGAAGAAATAGCCTACATAGCAGGCTTTGAGGAAAAACTGGCAGATGAATTTATAAATGATTTATTAATATATTTATTCAAAAACTACAAAGAAATTTTCTTCGAAGCCGACAACACAGACCCTTTGGCAACAAAGTTAAAGAATAAATTTGTAGAAAAATTCGACCCTACTTTTGATACCTATATCAAATATAAATAGGTAAAAAAATAGGAAACAGTTGAAACCAAAGAATAAAATTTATACAAGCAAAGCCAAATAAGCTTTGGAAAATCTAGAACTTCGAGACTATTTCTCTAATCTATCGGCTAAAGATTTCCAATCAAGAAGCCCGTAAAAAATCGCTTGTTTGAGCGATAGCGAGTTTGCGATTTTTAGGGCTCTGCAGATTGGAAATCAGTAATGATATACACCAACTAAAACAAGGTATTCTTGCTACTCAAAAAGCTTGCGAAAGCAAGCAACAATATTCGCCCTCCGCCAAGGAGCCGCTTGTGGGGTGTAACGGAGAGGGGGTTCAAGGGGGAGGCCGATGAGGACCCATGCGGAAGGGTCCTTGGGCCTCCCCCTTTTACGAAGAGTTCATGTAAATGACTTAGAAAAATTTTGTGGGGAACGTAATCTTTTTACAATCAATGCTCAGTGATTTTTATTTAAATTACTCCTATTCGTCGTAATTAAAATAAAAAAGTCACATAAGGTTTCTCATCAATCTATCTTCACACTACGTGTTCGATATATTGTGAGAATCGAAAAAACATCGCTTACGATATTTTTTCTAACATTATATTCGTCGCATGTCCTCCTCGAGCTGGACGGGCTAGCTCAAAATTACATAAGGTTTTTCATAAATTTCTACTGCGGTGCTTCGCACCTTGAGAAATTTTGAAAATCGTAAAAACTTGGCTTACCAAGTTTTTACTACCATTAATCTCGGATTAACAAAAAGATAATTTATCTCGGATAAAACTTTGACCATCTTTGACTTTTAAAGAAAACTTGATATAGTAATAATAAATAATAGTAATTTTTGAAAATAAATACCAATTTAAAAAAAAAGAAAAGAGGAATCTTATGTATCCATATGGATTTTATTTTGATAAGACTTACTTTTTAGTTTTGATAGGCCTAGTGATTTCAATGATTGCCCAGGCTAATATCAATGCTAAATTTAACAAATACAAGAAAATTAAATCAAAACGTGGCATGACTGGAGCCCAGGCGGCTCAGATGGTGCTTGATTACAATAATTACAGGGATATTTCTATAAAGAGAGTTAGAGGTTCTTTGTCAGATTATTTTAATCCGATGACTAAGGAAGTCGCTTTGTCTGACACTTCCTTCAAGGATTCCTCAATCGCATCGCTTGCTGTAGCTCTCCACGAGATTGGACACGTTATCCAGTTTAAGGAAGGCTATGTGCCACTTAAGATTAAATCTTATATAGTGCCTGCGGTTAATTTTGGATCGAAATTATCTTTTCCGATCCTACTTGTGGGAATATTTTTATCCCAACAAAATTTGATAAATATAGGTCTTGCCCTATTTTCTCTAACACTTTTATTTCAACTTGTGACCCTACCAGTTGAGTTCAACGCATCTAAAAGGGCGATTGTGGCTCTTGAGAGAACTCACATCTTAGATGAAAGTGAGATACCAGGCGCAAGGGATATGCTTAGATCTGCAGCTTTCACTTATGTTGCAGCAACTCTTGCGACAGCCTTACAATTACTAAGACTTTTCATCTTATTTGGAAATAGAAATAGCAGGGACTAGGCTAGGGGATATGCCCTTTGCTTAATAGGAAAAGTGCCCAATTATTTTTTGAGGCACTTTTATTTCTAATAAGCTTATATTGTAAATCCCTAGTAAACTAGTATAATTTATATAGGAAGCGAGGCTTCCTTTATTTTAAAGATAATGGTCAGAGATAGTCAGTAAGCTTTGGCCTTTAAATAGAGAAAGACAGGAGATTATGGCAGGTTTAACAAATCAAATAGAGAGATTTCTAAAATTAATGCTCGCTGATAGTGTGGATGGAGCTTTAGAAATCGGTAGAAATGAGCTGGCGAGTCAGTTTGATTGTTCGCCAAGCCAGATTAATTACGTGCTTTCAACTAGGTTTACCCCTTATAACGGCTACCTTATTGAGAGCAAACGCGGTGGTAATGGTTTTATCAAGATTATTACCATAGTTGAAGAAGACGACTATATTTCCTATTTGCTTAGGAATTTATCCAAGGAGATGAGCGAGTCAAACGCTAATAATCTTTTTAGAGACCTTTACGAGAAGGAATATTTTGACAAAAACGAGTACCTGATGGCAAGGTATGCGACAAGTGATAAGACTCTCGCTGATATAGAAGCCAAGGGCAGGAATACCGTCAGGTCATCTATTGTTAAGAGCCTTCTTTTGAGTATTTTGGCAAGGAGTTAATATGAAATGTGATAAATGCGGCAAGGATGCCAGTGTGAGCCTAAAGGTGATTTTTAATGGCAATAGCCACAATATTCACCTTTGCGAAGATTGTGTGAAAAAATATTCAAATATACCAGAAGATGTTGATCCAAAAAAGATAAAGGCGGAAAATATTTCTTTTAATCCAAAGGATTTGGAAGGACTTTTGCAAAAGTTTATCCCAAGTCTTGAGGAAGTTATCGATGGATTTTATGAATATAAATACAACCAAGCCAACAAAGACCTAGCTTATATATTAAATGTTGACGAGAAGTCTTGTCCATATTGTGGCAACCTCGAGTCAAATATCAGAAACGGTGTTTTCGGTTGTCCTCACTGCTATAAGCTTGATAAGGAGCTTACAGACAAGGTTTTAAAGACTTACAACAACCTTAGTGAGTACAAGGGTGCCTATCCTAGGGCAGAAAGAAAGTTTAAGGAAGTCGCAGATGAAATAAAAGTCTTATCTCAAAGGCTAAATGAATCTGTAGAAACAGAGGATTATGAGCTAGCAGCTGACCTTAAGGAAAAAATTGATAAATTAAATATGCAGGTGAAAAATTGATAGATTATACAAAAGATATCATGATTTCTTCAAATCTATCTTTGAGACGAAACATCAAAGGCTATGATTTTCCAACAACTATGACCTTTGATGAAAGCCAGGTCATAATCGATATGGTTAGAAATGTTTTTGGGGACAGACTAGTTTTACTAGCTGACTTGGACGATGAAACTATTGACAGACTTATTTTCGAGATGGTTTTAAGTCCTGATGTAACAAGTAAACTTGCTCAGGTTGGCCTTATCTTTGAGGGCGATACCACCCTTGTAATAAACGATAGGGACCACATTTCTATAAATATTTCTAGCTTTGATTTAGATCTAAGGGGTGCCTACAAAAGAGCAGTCGAAATTGAAAAAATCCTCGACGGTCATTTCGATTTTGCCTTTACTAGCGAGTACGGCTACCTAACAAGTGGGGCGAGAAATGCAGGAACTGGCCTTGAAATTTGGATGAAGATGTTCTTATTTGGACTAATTGATAATCCAAAAACTTACGCAGGCTTTGAGCAGGCCATGATTTATGCAGGGCTTTACCCACAGAAATTCATCCCACAAGGCCTTAAATCCTATGCCGATGACCTTTATATGCTAAAAAATTATGGCAATTATAGGAAGGATATGGAAGGCTATCTAAAAAAGATAGAAAAGGATTTGGAAACTCTTGTCAAAAACGAGAGAAGATTTAGAAGAGATTATAGAATTTTAAACAATATAGATGATAGAGAAATAGAAGAAGAGATAGATTTAATAGAAAAAAGTCTGGAAGATGGGATGGTTAAGAGTCTGGATAAGATGATGAAGGCTCTTTACAAGCTAAAGAAATACCAGATTTTAGGCTTTAATATAAAATTAAGTGAAGAAGAGCTAGAAGAATTAATCAAAAAGCTTTCTTCACACAAGTATAAGGAAAACTTCGATGCCGCAAGGTACGAGTTTTTGATGAAGGAAATGGGGGAAAGCCATGGAAAACAATAGATTAAATAGACTAACCCAGCAGGCTAGGCGCGAGTCCTATAGTCTAAACCACGACTATATCGGCACCGAGCACCTCCTCCTTGCCCTCATGAAGACAGGGTCGGGAGCAAGTAAGGCCCTAGAGGCAGCAGGAGCCAACTACGATCTTTTAAGATCCATTGTTATAAATAATATTGGCAGAGGCACAGCTGTAAGGCCTGCTACAGAATACAGTAAAAAAGTAAGGAAAATTTTAGAAACTGCAAGGTTTTATGCAAATAATAGACGTGCCCTTGCGACAAGCGAGGAAGACGTCCTCCTAGCCATTTTAAATGATGAAGACTCCTTTACAAACATTATGTTTTTGCTTTCAGGAGTAGAAAAAGAAGCTATTAAAAAGCAACTTTTGTCAATGGTAAGAAATGAAAAGAAAGAAGCTAAGGCCAAGTCAGATTTTAGTGAAAATATCACTAATTTTTCTACCAACCTAAATGAAATGGCCAAGGCAGGAAAAATTGACCCGGTAATTGGCAGAGAAGAAGAAATCAAAAGGATAATTCAAATCCTAATGAGAAGGACAAAAAATAATCCAATCCTAATCGGAGAGCCAGGGGTGGGTAAAACTGCTATAGCAGAAGGACTTGCAAGTGAGATTGTAAATGGAAACCTACCTCCTATAATGAAGGATAAAACCATTCTAAGTCTTGACCTTGCCTCAATGATAGCAGGCACCAAGTATAGGGGCGACTTTGAAGATAGACTTAAGAAATTATTTGAAGAAGCAGCGACTCGTGACGACTTAATTCTATTTATAGATGAGTTTCACATGGTCCTAGGAGCAGGAGCTGCTGAAGGATCAATGGATGCGGCTAATATCTTAAAGCCAATCTTAGCTAAAGGAGATCTTCAGATAATAGGGGCTACAACGATTGACGAGTACAGAAAACATGTAGAAAAAGACTCAGCCCTTGCCCGTCGTATGCAGGAAGTCCAAGTAGACGAGCCAAGCCTCGAAGATTCCAAAAAAATCATAGAAGGTCTAAAGTCAATGTATGAAGACCACCACAAGGTAAAAATTACAGAAGAGGCGATAGATGCGGCAGTTGAGCTATCAGATAGGTATATTACCGATAGGTTCTTGCCAGACAAGGCCATAGACTTAATAGATGAGGCAGCATCTAAGCTTAGGATTTTAGCTTTTAAAGATGATGATGAAGGCGAAGATAATAAAGAAAATGTTTTAGAAAAACTTCAAGCAGAAAAAGACCAGGCAGTCCTTGACCAAGACTTTGAAAAGGCAGCCAAGCTTCGTGACATTATAAACCAAAAGAAATTTGACCTAGAAGAAGAAAAACAAGACGAAAATGAAAGCTATGACCTAGCTGTAGGCTATGATGATATAGCAAATATAGTTGCTTCATGGTCCAAAGTGCCAGTTGAAAGGCTAACAGAAGATGAAAAAGTCAAGTATGCGAGCCTAGATAAAAACCTAGCCGGCACAGTAATAGGCCAAGATGATGCAATAAAATCTGTATCTCACGCTATTAAGAGGGCAAGGGTAGGCCTAAAAGATTCTAAAAAACCAATTGGTTCTTTCATCTTTGTAGGACCTACTGGTGTAGGTAAGACCTATCTTGCTAAATCCCTAGCAGAAGCCCTATTCGGCTCAGAAGACAGGTTAATTAGGATGGATATGAGTGAATATATGGAGAAATTTGCCGTAAGCCGTTTGGTAGGCTCTCCTCCAGGATATGTTGGCTATGAAGAAGGTGGCCAATTAACAGAAGCTGTTAGAACCAATCCTTATTCTGTTATCCTTTTTGATGAGATCGAAAAGGCGCACCCAGACGTCTTTAATCTACTATTACAAATTCTAGATGACGGTAGACTTACAGACGGACAGGGAAGAACTGTTGACTTTAAAAATACCATCATAATCATGACCTCAAATGTTGGTGTATCAAGTCTATCAAAGGCCACATCAATCGGTTTTGACCTAGCAGAAGATAAAGAAGAAGCTGACAATGAGAGAAATAAGGAAATAATTTCAGCTGCAATCAAAGATTCCTTTGCACCAGAGTTTTTAAATAGACTTGATGAAGTAATAATGTTTAACTCTCTAAGAAAAGAAGATATCAAAGAAATAACTGGTCTAATGCTTGAAAAAACAAGGGCTAGACTAAATGAAATCGGCATAGACATCGCCTTTGACGAGAGAGTAATAAACTTATTAGCCAAGGATGGCTTTAACAGCGAATACGGAGCAAGACCACTAGAACGCCACATCACAAAGATGATAGACGATAGACTTGCGGAAGATATTCTTGATAATAAGCTCGATAAAGATATGACAATTAGGCTTTACGTTCAAAACGATAGATTGTGTTTTAGAAATATCACAGGATCTAAAGCTGCCAAGGAAATAAAAGAAGAAATAAAAGCAAATTAGGCCTTTACTAACTTAAGTAATTGCCTATGTTCTTTGATTTTCCTCGGTTGAATTTTGCCCGATAGAATGTATATTGTCATTGACAAAAAGGAAATATGTTCATTTGGAACACAAAAAAGACAGGAGAAGTCGACTAACTTCTGTCTTTTTTTAAAAAGTTATCATTGCTTGAATTTAGTATATTTGACCGTATAATGATATTGACAAGAAGGTAGTATGTTCATTTGGAACACAAAAAAAGACAGGAGAAGGTCACAAAAACTCCTGTCTTTTTTTATCTTAGGCTAGTTACTATCTTTTTCCGATAAGCTGTCTAGCCGTTTGCAAAGGTAATAGCTTATTACATTTGCCATGACAGCTATCAAGAAGGTATAAAATCTGCTCATTGGAACACCCCCTTTCTGTTACCAGTCTGGGGATAGTAACATAATAATTATAACAGATTTATAAAATTTTGTTAAAATAGACAATTATTCTTTGTTAATTAAAAAATAGTAAATTCCTTTAAATGCAGTATAATAAGAGAACCATAAAGAGAAGGGGAGAGACAAGCTCTGCGATCCTTCAGCAACCTACATTCGTAAGGTGCTAAAGCTTGGCTGATGGATTTTTGGCATCCATCGGGACGATGGGTGTTTTTTCGTGCCTAAAATTTATTTATGGAAATTGACTGATAGAACTATATTGATATAATATACTAGTAATAATTTGAAAGGAATTTATATGAACACTTTAGTTTTTCAATCAGATTTCGGTTTAGGGGATGGGGCAGTTTCTGCCATGCACGGTGTAAGTTTTATGGTTAATCCAAATCTAACCATAGACGATTTAACCCACGAAATTATGCCCTACAATATTTTTGAAGCATCCTATAGGCTTTTACAAACTATCAAGTATTGGCCAGAGGGTACAGTTTTTGTATCAGTAGTTGACCCTGGAGTTGGGTCTAGCCGCCATTCTATAGTTGTAAAAACCAAGTCTGGTCACTATATAGTCACACCAGATAATGGCACAATTTCCCATGTAGCAAAATATATAGGTCTTGAATCTGCAAGGATTATAGATGAGATAAAGGACAGACTTCCTTTTTCTGAAAATTCTCACACCTTCCACGGTAGGGACGTCTATGCCTATAACGGGGCAAAACTTGCTGGCGACTTATCTTATTATGATTTCCTAGATGAGCTTAGCATAGATGAGCTTTGCTATGAAACCATAAAGGATGCTAAAATCACTGATGGGGTCATAGAAGGCACTGTAGACATCCTAGATATTAGATTTGGATCTTTATGGACAAATATCAACCTCGACTTGCTAAATGAGGCTGATATCAAGCAAGGGGACACTATTAAGGTTATTATCTATTATAAGGGTATCAAAAAATATGAAAACCAAATGACCTTTGGCCATTCCTTTGCAGATGTAGGTTTGGGTGAAACTGTAGCCTATATCAATTCGTTAATCAATCTTGGTATTGCAATCAACCAAGCGTCATTTTCTGCGACCTACCAAATCGGTACAGGGGCAGATTGGAGTATTTTTATTAAAAAGGAGCAATAATGAAAAAGAATAATTCTATGACCACTCCTGTAGCAATAGGAGTTGGTGCAGCAGTATTTTTTGTCCTTGGTAGGTATCTATCAATACCTGTAGGTTTTATCCCAAACACTTCGGTTGAGACAACCTACCCATTTTTGGCCTTTGTTTCAGTTCTTTATGGACCAGTTGCAGGTGCCCTAATAGGCCTTATTGGCCATGCTATTAAGGACCTATTAACTTATGGTCTTTGGTGGTCATGGGTTGTGACATCTGGTATTACAGGCCTTGGCTATGGCTATATTGGTTCAAAAATAAACATTTCCCAGGGAGAGTTTACAAAAAAAGATATGGTTAAATTTAATGTTGGCCAAGTTATTGTAAATGTGATTTCTTGGGGCGTTATAGCGCCAGTTTTAGATATTTTAATCTATTCAGAACCTGCTAATAAGGTATTTGCCCAAGGTTTTGTATCTGCTGGGCTAAATTCCCTTGCAGTTGGCATCTTAGGCACAATTTTAATTGCAGCCTACGCTAAGACAAGAACTAAAGAAAATTCACTAAAAAGAGATTAGGAAAATATGGAAGATAGAGAAGACCTCGTAGTTTTTGATAAATACAATTTTAAATACAAGTCCCAGGTCGATCCATCGTTATTTGACATAGATTTGAAGGTTAAAAGGGGCGAGAAGATCGTAATTGTGGGCCCATCTGGCTCTGGCAAGTCTACCCTTGCCAAAAGTCTAAATGGACAAATCCCAAATACTTTTCCTGGGGATATGGGAGGTACTTGTCTAATTAATGGGAAAAATCTAGAAGAGTCTTCAATCTTTGACCTTTCCCTATCGGTTGGGACAGTTCTTCAGGATACAGATGGTCAATTTGTAGGGCTCACAGTCGCAGAAGACATTGCCTTTTCTCTGGAAAATGACAATGTCGACCAGGAAGAAATGAAAAAAATTGTCCATAAGTGGGCAGAGGAACTTAGACTCGTAAAATTATTAGACATGAAACCTGGAGAATTATCAGGTGGGCAAAAGCAGTCTGTATCTATAGCAGGAGTTTTGGTTTCAGATGTGCCAATCCTCCTACTTGATGAGCCTTTAGCTAACCTTGATCCAAAATCTGGTAGATCTACAATGGAGCTTTTAAAAGGTTTATCAGACAGGCTTGGCTATACGGTAATTGTAATTGAGCACAGACTTGAAGAGGCTCTTCTCCTTGATCCTGACAGGATAATTGCAGTAGCAGATGGGAAAATCGTCGCCGATATGAGTCCGACTGACCTTTTAAAATCAGATACCCTAGAGAAAATCGGAATCAGAAGGCCTCTTTATATAGATGCTCTAAAATACGCGGGAGCGGATCTTTCAAAGTATGAAAGGCTGGCTGATTTTGATACTGTTAAAATTAAGCCAGAAGATCTCGAAAAAATAGAAGGATGGGCTAGGGGCGAGAAGGCCGAAGCCCAGAAAAAATCTAGCGAAGAAATAATAAAAATAGAAAATCTCACCTTTGCCTATGAAGATGAAAATATTTTGGAAAATCTTTCTCTAAAAATTAATAAGGGAGAAATTATTTCAATTCTAGGTCCAAACGGGGCTGGTAAATCAACCCTTGCCAAACTAATGTGTGGGTTTTTAAGGCCTCAAAGAGGAGAGATTTTTGTTGACGGCCTTAATACGAGGAGTCTATCTATCAAGGAAATAGCCGATATGGTAGGCTTTATCCTCCAAAATCCCAATGCCATGATTTCAAAGACTATGATTTTTGATGAAGTGGCCTTTGGTCTTAGGATAAGGGAAGTAGATGAAGAAAAAATTAAGGAAAAAGTCTATGAAGCCCTTGAAATATGCGGCCTATATCCTTTTAGGAACTGGCCAATCTCAGCCCTTTCCTATGGGCAAAAAAGACGCGTTACCATTGCTTCGATTTTAGTTTTAGATCCAAAAGTAATTATCCTAGATGAGCCAACAGCAGGTCAGGATTTTCGCCATTATACAAAAATGATGGAATTTATTAGGAGGATAAACAAAAAATACGGCCTAACCATCCTAATGATAAGCCACGATATGCACCTAATTGAGGAATACACAGACAGGGCGATTGTAATCGGGGATAAGAAAATCCTCGCAGACACAACTCCTGCCAAGCTTTTTACCCAAAGTACGCTTTTAGATAGGGCAAATCTCGTTGAGACTTCGCTTTATAAGCTGGGAAGTAAGCTTGATGGTATGAATGCCCTTGATTTTATTGAGTCTTTTATAGGTTTTGAAAGGAGGAAGAGAGATGAATAACACCCTAGGTTATATCAAAAATGACACAGTTATTCACAGGCTATCTGGTGCAACTAAGCTAATCGCCTTCATCCTCCTATCTATAATTGTAATGACAAGCTACGATACAAGATTTCTAATCCTTGTCATGGTAGTTTCACTTTTTGCTATGAAAATTGCAGAAATTCACTGGAAGGATGTGGATTTTTTGGTGAAAATTGTCGCAGTCTTTTCACTTATTAATATTATCGCAATCTATATCTTTGAGCCAGCCTACGGCGTGGACCTTTACGGGTCAAAGACAGTAATTTTAGGTTCTGGAAGGTATGCTTTAACGCTTGAGCAAGTTTTTTATGAATTTAACGTAGCTTTAAAGTATTTTTCAACCATTCCCTTGGCCCTAGTCTTTATCCTCGCCACAGATCCTTCCGAGTTTTCATCAAGCCTAAATAGGATTGGCCTATCTTATAAGGTGTCCTATGCGGTTGCTCTTGCCCTTAGGTATATACCGGATATCCAAAATTCTTATTTTGACATAAGACAGGCAAGCCAGGCTAGGGGTATTGAAATGAGCGGGAAGGCAAGTCTTGTAAAGAGGATTAAGGCAAGCTCAAATATAGTAATTCCTTTGATATTTGACAGTCTAGAGAGAATTGAGACAATAGCCTGTGCCATGGAACTTAGACGTTTTGGGAAGAATAAAACCAGGACCTGGTATAAGGCAAGACCCTTTGGTAAAAATGACTTTGTGGCCCTGTTTATAACCTTAATCCTAGTAGCAATCGGGATTTCTCTATTTTTTATAAATGGGGGTAGGTTTTACAATCCCTTTTAAATTAATCTTATTTTTAAAAACAAAAGCCCTCTTCTTTTGATAGAAGAGAGCTTTTTTTGACCTCTTGGGTCTTATTTTTTTGAAATTTTATAATTTATTCCATTTACAAGACTTACTTCATAAGGGCTTTCTGAAAAATATCCCTTTAGAAAATCTAGCCTGTACTTGTGATAAGAGGATTCTTCGTTTTTTAATGCACCTATTTCATCATTTCCTATTTCAAAGGACTCGTGGTGGTCGTGGCTGTGGCCGCCTTCGCAAGTGGCATTTTTTGAATCCTCTAGATTTATTTCGTCTTCGTATTTCTTGTGTAGGTTATTATTTGTGATTAAATACAAATCTCCATCGTCAAGAACTGCAGAAAGCCCCCTATCGCAAGGCATACCGTCTAAAAGATAATTGTTAAGGTCGGTGAAAATTTCTTCAAAGGATGAAAAATCCTTGTCCTTAGCACATCTTTCTCCTAGATTAAAAAGCTTTTCGCTAGGATTTTTGCAAAGAGTAAGGGCCTTAGCGAGCCTTGTTTCAACTATATCTATCTTTTCTTGAAGAAAACCGTGGATGTTTTCTGAATCTAAAATTTCTTCTAGTGGCTTTTTTGAAACTGGTTTATAATCTATTTGACAAAAATTGCCATCCATCAAAAAATCTGTAATTTCGTCTTGAAATTTGATTTTTTCATACATTAGATAATGGATAGGTCCTAAATTTTCTGACATAAAATCTCCTTTAAAATTTTTTGTTATATTATTATAGGAGTTCGGAAAAATTTTGCAAGAAAAATCCTGAGTTTACTCTGGATAACATCAGGCGTCTGACCTTGAATAGCTGTTGGTCATCTTATTTGATGCCACCAAAAGCACTTGATCTAATAGGTCGTCGGTTTCTTCTTGAAGCATTTTGGCAATTTTATCGTTGGATTTTTCAAGGATTTCTATAGAATCTTCTCTTGAAAGATTTTCCTTTATAACTTTTTCATCAGTTTTATAAATCATTTCCCAAGCGAAGGAGCCGACTTTTTCTTGGTAGCGTTCTATTAAATTTGCTGTATCACCAAAATATGGGTCGGCTAGGGCTGCAATTAAGCGGTTAATCCAATAGAAAGATTCTGTAGTAACCCTTCCTGTTGTATCTCTAAGATAGGCTGGAGTGTCGGTTATATTTACATAGAATGGGGCCATGGCGTTAAAGGTGTTTGAACCAAGGGCTAGCCATTCTATGGCCTTGATTGGGTCTGGTTTGTCAGACCTAATTTGGGTAAGGCCTAGGAAGTTATTCCTATTTATACCTATTGGACGGAAGGCACCTGCCTGAGATGTGTCTCCATGTTTTTTGTATGGGTCGTAAGGTGTTCCTTGGTAGTGGTGGGAGAGGGCATATTTTATGTCTTCGACAGTAATTTTCCTCTCAGGAACAACTGCCCAAGGAAGGTCGTCATCATCTGGCCTAAAGTCGGCGTCAATACCGTCGTAGGTTGCGCTTCTTGGGTTAAAATATCTTTGTAAAATCCAAGCTCTTGGGGTGTTGTAGACGTGGTCTGCATCAGAATGGCTACCAAAGGCATCTCTTGGATTTATTTTTCCGTCAAGAGAAAGATCTAGATGATATTTTTCTATAAAATCTTTAAGGTCAGCTGAACATAGATAATTTTTGCCTTCTCCTAGAGCGTCTTCTAGGTCAAAAGAGTCAAGGCCCAGTTGGTTAGGCATAATTACATAGGAGTCGTCTGGGACACGTCTTGCTATAAAGTGGTGGCCACCAATGGTTTCTAGCCACCAAATCTCGTTTTCGTCTTGGAAGGCGATGCCGTTTTTTTCGTAGGTGCCGTATTCTTCTAAGAGTGAACCTAGACGGATAACTCCTTGCCTAGCTGAATTGATATAAGGAAGGACAAGTGTTACTATATCTTCCTCTCCTATTCCTCCTGGCACTTCCTCTTTGTAGTCGGGATCGCCTTTTTTGCCTACTGGCTTTTGATAGACGACAAGAGGATCTGCACCAAGGACTCTTTCGTTAGATGTGATAGTTTCTGTCGCAGTCATGGCGACGTTTTTGGAATTAACCCCACAGGCTGCCCAGATTCCGTTTCCTTCCACAGCTTCTGGCATGGCTGTATAGGAAAGGGGATTTGCTGGAAGAGGGATTTCCACCTTGGAAATCACAGATTTATAAAGATTGGCCTGATCTTTTTTATCTACAAAAACAAATTTTTTTGGATTGTATTCCCCACTTCCAGAATCTTCATTTCTAGCAACGAGGGTAGATCCGTCAAAGCTTGCATTTTTACCTACAAGTATGGTTGTACATGGCATAGTTTATCTCCTTTTTTCTTTATATAAATAATGTACCTTTGCACTTAGAAAAATAAATACAAGTTTAAAAATTATGACCTTCGATTTTTAACAGAGCTTTTTTTACATGAGGTCCGTAGGCAAAATCGCCAAGAGTGCCATCGTTTTTTATCACCCTGTGGCAGGGGATTATTATTAAAAAGTGATTTTTCCCAACGGCAGTCCCCACAGCCCTCATGGCTTTTGGCTTAGATATCATCTTTGAAAGGTCTTTATAAGAGCAAGTTTTCCCGTAGGGGATTTTTAAAAGAGCCTTCCAAACTGATTTTTGAAAGTCTGTGCCCCTTAGGTCTAGGAGGTCAAGGCGAGAGAAAGTCTTTCTTTTTCCAGTAAGGTATTCTAAAATTTCACTTTTAAAGACATTAAAAATATCACTTTCTACACTAGGTTTTTCGATTTTTTCTACTAATTCAATTTTCTTAATTTTCTCCCCATAGGATATTTTTATTATTCCAAGAGGGGAGTCAAAAAATCCGTACTTCATAGCTTAATTATACCATGGTTAAATTTATAAATATTCGTATAATGATAGAAGTAAAGGGGTTAATATGGAAAGATTAGATAAGATTCAAAAAATTGTAAACTTCATTAAAGCAGGCGAAAAGGATGAAAAAGAATTCAAGCTGGGCTTTGAAATAGAGCATTTTGTTGTAAATAAGGAGACTCTTGAGACTCAGTCTTTTTATGGAGAAGACGGGGTAGGAGAGATCCTTTTAGATCTAGTTAGCCTTGGCTATGAAAAAACTGACGCATCTGGTATGGCTTTTTCTGATGGTAATGTTGATATTTCAATAGAACCTGCGGGTCAATTTGAGCTTGCCCTAAGGGCTAAGACATCTGTAGATGAACTTTTTGAGGTTTATAAGACCCACATGGAAAGACTCATCCCTATATTTGAAAAAAGAGGTCTTCTTTTAGTGACTCTAGGCTACCATCCAAAAAGTAAAATTGACGATATAAAAATTATCCCAAAGACTCGTTACGACTATATGTACAAGTATTTTGCCAAACACGGTGGGGAATATGCCCACAACATGATGAAGGGTACTTGTTCCCTTCAATTTGCAGTCGATTATAAAAACGAAGAAGATTTTAAAAAGAAATACTTTCTTGCAAGTGCCCTAAGTCCATTTTTGTATTCTGTTTTTGACAATGCCCTAATTTTTGAGGGAGAAACCTACATCGATAGAAACCTAAGACAAACCATCTGGGAAGGTACGGACAGGGACAGGACTGGTCTATACGACATTGGCTTTGACTCTGATATGGGCTATCAAAAATATGCCGAAAAAATCCTAGACACACCAATGATTTTTATGCCAACAAATGAAGGCGAAGTCTATGTGGAAAGAAAGACTCTAGATGAATTAATGACTGAAGAAAATGCCGATGCTATGGTTAATCACGCTCTTTCTATAGTATTTCCTGATGTTAGAGTTAAATCTTATATAGAAATTAGGATGCCAGATAATATTCCTTATCCTTATAATATGGCAGCAGCGAGCCTTATTAAGGGGATTTTTTTCGACGAAGATACCCTAGATAAGGTCTGCGATCTTTTTGATGGTATGACCTATGAAGCAGCCCAAAAACTTAAAAATAACGCGACAAGGATGGGGATTTTTGCCCTCTATCAAAACGTGGAAATTTACCAACACGTCCTTGATATTATTGACATCATAAGGCCTGTTTTAGATGAGGAAGAAAATAAGTATCTTGACGAGCTTGAAGCCATGCTTGATTTTGGCATAGTTCCTAGAGATATTTTTGCAAAAATCTACAAGGATGACCCAAAAAGAGCTGTTTACGAATTTTCAGTGAATAGATTTGTTGGTGGGCTAAATGGCTAAGGTCAAAAAAGCCTATGAATGTACCAACTGTGGCCATGTTCAAAATGTTTGGGCAGGCCAGTGCCCATCTTGCAAAAAATGGGGAAGCCTAGTTGAAACTACTGTTAGCGATGCAAAATCCGGTAGGAAAGTCATTTTGGACGAGGGTAAAAGCGCGAAAAAGCTTAGGGAAATAGAAATAAACGAGTCGGAGAGAATTCACTCTTCCTATGAAGAATTTGATAGGGCTGTAGGTGGTGGCCTTGTTCGCGACTCTGTTTCTATTCTTACTGCTCGTCCTGGTGCAGGCAAGTCTACACTTTTATTACAATTATCAAAATCCTATGCAGACGAGGGTTTTAAGGTCCTTTATGTGTCTGGAGAAGAAAGCGAAAGCCAGATAAAATCAAGATCTATAAGGATAATGAAGGAAGAACCAAAAAATCTTTGGATTTTATCGACAAACTCCATGGATCTTGCCATCAAGGAAATAAAGAAAACCGAAGCTGATATAGTGATCTTAGATTCGATTCAGACCTTTACCCTTCAAGAATTTGACAACAAGCAAGGCTCACCTACCCAGACTATAGAAGTCGCTGGTAAGGCAGTAGAGATGGCCAAAAATCCAGATAAGAAGCGTGCCTTTATCATGGTAGGTCATATGACAAAGACAGGAGAAATGGCAGGACTAAGGACTCTCGAGCACTTAGTTGATACAGTTTTAATCCTAGACGGCAGCCCCGATGAAGATTTAAGAGTATTAACATCTAGCAAAAATAGGTTTGGAAGAACAGGTGAGATTGGACTTTTTTCAATGGATGAGGAAGGTCTTGTTGAAATCTCAAATCCTAGTGAATATTTTATTACCCAAAGAGATAGTGAAATAGAAGGCTCAGCCATTTCTGTAACCAAGGAAGGATCAAGACTTTTAGAAGTAGAAATAGAATCTCTGGTATCAAAATCCTTCATGCCTTATCCACAAAGGATAGGAGATTCTCTAAGACGTGATGACTTAAACACACTAATTTCAATCCTTCAAGAAAGAGCAGGGCTTAATTTATTTGACATGAACGTTATTATAAAAACTACAGGAGGTCTTAAACTATCAGAACCTTCTGTAAACCTTGCAATAATCATGTCTATAGCTTCATCCTTTCTTAAAAAACCTATCTCAGATAAGGTAGTTTTTATAGCAGAAGTGGGTCTAACAGGAGAACTTAAGAAAGTGCCCCAAGCCAAGCAAAGGGTTAGAGAGCTTGAGAGGCTCGGCTATAAGAAGGTTTATCTTGCAAAAAATAGCCTAGAGCAGAAAGACTTTAAGGAAATAAAAATAAGAGAGATGGCAAATATAAAAGAGGTTATAAAAGACGTCTTCAAATAGCCGTTTAACAACGTTTTTCTTGAAATTTGCCCTAAAACCGAGTATATTCCTAGGGTAAATACAATTCAAACAGAATTTTTACAAGGAGAGTAATATGAAAAAGAATATATTTTTAGTTGGTGCACTAGCACTAGCTCTATCAGCTTGTGGAAACTCAGCTGAAAAACCAGCAGATGATGCTGCAGACAAACCAGCAGAAGAAGCAGTAGAAAAAACAGGTACAGCTACAGCTGCAGGTTACGGTGGAGACATCAAACTTACTGTAACTATGGAAGGCGACACCATCAAAGATATCGTAGTTGATGAAAACCAAGAAACAGAAGGAATCGGTGCAGACGCTATTCCAGAACTAGTAGAAGCAGCTAAAGCAGCTAACAGTGCTGAAATCGACAATGTTTCAGGTGCTACAGTAACAAGCGAAGCTTTCAAAGCTGCCCTTGCAGACGCAATCAAAGCTGCAAAATAAGCTAAGAATAAACATATAAGGCTATCTTAGGATAGCTTTATATTTTGTCTTTATTAACATATTAAACATAACTAATAAGGAGTACATATGAATAAATATAAGTCCCTAGCTATGGCCCTTGCCATGGCGATGGCCTTTTCAGCTTGTGGTAATACTGCAACTGATACTAAGGAAGAAACTAAAGAAGAAGTAAAACAGGAAGAAGTTAAAGACGAAACTTCTAAAGAAGAAAATGAGAGCACAACAGACCTTGCCACACTTACAGGAGACTATGAAGGAACTGCTAAGGGATACGGTGGAGATATCAATGTAAAAGTAAGTCTTGAAAATGGCGAAATTAAAGCCATAGACGTAGACCAAAAGGAAACAGAAGCAGTAGGTGGAGCAGGACTAGCTAGAATAAAAGATAGAGTAATCGCTCAAAATACAACAGATCTTGATAATATCTCAGGCGCTACAATCTCATCTGCAGCATTTTTATCAGCAGTAAACGATGCTATAGAAAAAGCAGGAGCAAATCCAGCTGACCTTGTAGCTAAGGAAGATAAAGAAGGAAAAGAAACTGAAATTACAGCTGATACTGTAATAGTAGGTGCAGGTGGAGCAGGACTTTCAGCTGCTATCCAAATGGCCCAAGACGGAAGAAATGTAACAGTTATTGAAAAAGCAGGTATCACAGGTGGTAACTCATCTCTAGCATCAGCTGGTATGAACGCCGCTGAAACCAAACTTCAAAAAGAAGAAGGCGTAAACGATACAGTTGACCTATTTGTAGAAGACACCATGAAGGGTGGTCACGAGCTAAACAACAGAGATCTAGTAGAATTTCTTGCAAAAAATTCTGCTGATGCAGTTGATTGGCTAGAAGAATTAGGTGCACCACTTAAACAACTTAAGTTTGCAGGTGGACAAAGTGAAATGAGAACTCACGCACCAATAAATGACGAAGGCAAGTCAATTCCAGTAGGTAACTACCTAGTAAGTAAGCTAACAGCAAAGGCAAAAGAGCTAGGAGTAAGCATTGTCTATGACGCAAGGGTAGAAAAAGTCCTAATGGAAGACGGAAGAGCAGTAGGGGTAGAAGCTACTTACAAAGACGGCGAAAAGCTAACAGTAAATGCAGGCGCAGTTATAGTTGCAACAGGTGGTTTCGGTTCAAACCAAGAAATGGTTGAAAAATACAACCCAGAACTAAAGGGATACGTATCAACAAACGCTAAGTCAATTGAAGGTGACGCAATCTCCTTCCTAGAAGAAATTAATGCAAATTTCATAGACATGGACCAAATCCAAATCCACCCAACTGTGGTACAAAAAGACGGTTCACTAATATCAGAAGGTCTTAGAGGTGAAGGAGCAATCCTTGTAAACCAAGACGGCAAGAGATTTGTAGACGAACTTCAAACAAGAGATTTCGTATCAAAAGAAATCCTATCACAAAAAGATCCATCAGCATGGTTAATAGTTGACCAATCAATGTTTGACCAATCAGCAACCATAGCAAAATACTTTGATAAGGGACTACTCACAAAATGTGATGACTACAAAGCCCTAGCTGACCTAATCGGCACAGACGAAGAAACTATCAAAGAAACAATCGAAGCATGGATAGAAATAGTTAAAAACAACGAAGATAAGGAATTTGGTAGAAAAGGAATGGATGAAACAAGATCTGACCTATCAAAAGCTCCTTACTACGCAGTTCAAATCTCCCCAGGCATCCACCACACCATGGGCGGAGTTGAAGTAAACACCAAATCTGAAGTAATAGACAAAGAAGGCAACGCAATCCCAGGTCTATACGCAGCAGGAGAAGTAACAGGCGGCATCCACGGAGCCAACAGACTAGGCGGTAACGCCATAGCAGACATAGTAGTATTCGGTAGAAATGCTGCTAAAAACGCAGAAGAATACCTTACAAAATAAATATAAGAGAGCCCTCTTGGGGCTCTTAGAGTGTCGACAAACCCACTAATAAATTGGGCGGGTCTGTAAATAATTTTGTGTATCAACCTAAATCCTTATAAAAGGGTAAGGGTTGATACATTTTTTTATGTGTCAATGTTTGCCCATTTCTATAGGAATGTAGCTTTACTTAATTTTACACAGTATCCAAGTCATACATAGGACTTGTTTTATATTTTTGACTTAATATAAATAGTCTAATATCTGAGTGTTAGGATTTTCGCTTAGTTTGCTTTATCTGTATTTGGTAGCTT
>QWCK01002160.1_pt1 | contig 25825 bp, 20 predicted proteins | sample 1972571 | NCBI WGS metagenome assembly QWCK01 (sample SAMN09866710, study PRJNA288562) | Human gut metagenome isolate term2_stool, whole genome shotgun sequencing... | isolation source: gut | host: Homo sapiens | place: USA: California | reverse complement strand
TGTTGTCGGTCTCGTGGATGACGAGATACCTGATCTCGCGCTTCTGTCCCGGACGGGCGCGTGTGCCCTCGGGAAGAAAGTCGGTCATCACCGGAATATCCTCAATGTAGGTCAGACCGGCGTCGGTCTGCGGCTCGCGGAACACGATCTTCTGTGTCAGCATGCCTGCCGCAAACGACACGATCATCAGTCCGACCGTCAGCATCAGGCTGACCCGAAGTCCCTTGCTTTTCTTTTTGCGTGCCATGATTCACCTTGTCTTTTCAAAATTACATCGTCTTGCTTTTTCCATTGTACTACGTTTTACGCGATTTTTCAAAACAAAGACTGTAAACTTTCTATGTACAAGGGCAACATCATACAATCAGGACTGTGGCGCTATCAGTACATAAAATTTGCTCGTAAATCGTTCTTGTCTAATTATATATGATGCTGCCCGGGAAAATTTCGGCACAACATCTGTAAAATCCGCAATAAAATCTTGCATTTGTATCCATGCTCGGGTATAATAAAAGTTACTCGGAGAGGCGAAGCCTTTCAGCAGAATTTCTTTGACCGCCCGGTTTCTGCGCGAAAACGGTGCTAAGGCCATACGGACAGCCGGGTCAAATGCCGAAACTGGCAACTTTGTTGCCTTATTGAATTTTATAAGTTGGCTGACTAAAAGCCGTGTGCCGCGGGCGCATCACACTTGTGAAACGATCAATAAGAGTAGTAAAAGTAACGATTCTTGCTATATAGACTCTTTCCTCTTGCTTAAAACCTACGGAATATGCAGGAATGACCTGCAAAGAGAACGATCATCCTCAAGTGAAAGCGTACTGTGTGTACCCCTTTCGCCTGGGGATTTTTTGGTATTGTGAGGATATGAAATGCAGAACAAGCTCAAACTTTACGGGTTCAACAACCTGACCAAGGCGCTGTCCTTCAACATTTATGATGTTTGCTACGCAAAGACCGAGCGCGAACAGCGTGACTACATCAAATATATCGACCAGCAGTACAACTCCGAACGACTGACCGGCATTCTCGAGCGGGTAACCGAGATGATCGGTGCGCATGTGCTGCACATTTCCAAGCAGGATTATGACCCGCAGGGCGCCTCGGTAACCTTTCTCATCGCGGAGGAGCACATGAAGCCGGCCCTTGAGCCGGATACCATCGTTGCACACCTCGATAAGAGCCACGTTACCGTGCATACCTACCCGGAGTACCATCCGGATACCTGCCTTGCCACGTTCCGCGTGGATATCGACGTTGCCACCTGCGGTGAGATCACGCCGCTGTCTACGCTCGATTACCTCATCGGCTCGTTCGATTCGGATATCATCACCATGGACTACCGCGTGCGCGGCTTTACCCGCGATATCGAGGGTAAAAAGCTGTTCATGGATCACCATATGACGTCCATTCAGGACTTTATCGACCCGAAAACGCTCGAGCGGTACGACGCATACGACATTAACGTGTACCAGTCCAATCTGTTCCACACGAGAATGCTGCTCAAGGAGGTCGATCTCCAGAACTACCTGTTCAACACCGACATCTATGAGCTGCCGCCCAAGACCAGACTCAAGATTCACTCCGACCTCAGACGAGAGATGATTGAGATATTTTCGGGCAAGAACATCTACTGATTTCGATTGAAAATACATTTTTAATCGAGAAAGACAAACCGAACGATGTTCGGATTTGTCTCACAATAAAATTTGCGCGTCGCTGCGCGGCACACAAATTTTATTCCTTGTATAAAAACCGTGATACATGCTCCGGTTTTTATCAATCTGCTGCGCAGATTGTATTTCATGCGCGCTTCGCGCGAAAGCGCAGCATATCATTCTCTGCCGAAAGAAGGCATTTTTATGGATCAATCCCGCGCGCCGATCATGGAGGCGCTCGAAAACTTCAAAGACATGCGTATTGTGCCGTTCGATGTGCCCGGACACAAGCGCGGACGCGGCTCGCCGGAATTAACGAAATTCCTCGGTCAGCAGTGCATGACGGTGGACGTCAACTCGATGAAGCCGCTCGACAATCTGTGCCACCCGACCAGCGTTATCCGCGAGGCCGAGGAGCTGGCGGCGGATGCGTTCGGTGCGGCGCACGCCTTCCTGATGGTGGGCGGCACGACGAGCAGCGTACAGGCGATGATTCTCTCCGTGGTCAAACGCGGCGACGAGATCATCCTGCCACGCAACGTACACCGCAGCGTCATCAACGCGCTCGTGCTGACCGGCGCGATTCCGGTTTACGTCAACCCGCAGATGAACGACCGGCTTGGCATTTCGCTCGGTATGTCGGTCACGGATGTGAAGGCCGCTATTGAGAAGCACCCGTCCGCAAAGGCGGTGCTCGTCAACAACCCGACCTACTACGGCATCTGCTCGAACATTCGGGAAATCGTAAGGCTCGCGCACGCGGCAGGCATGAAGGTGCTCGCTGATGAGGCGCACGGCACGCATTTCTACTTCGGTGAAAATATGCCGGTCTCCGCGATGGCGGCAGGCGCGGATTTAGCATCCGTTTCCATGCACAAGTCGGGCGGTTCGCTCACGCAGTCCAGCTTTCTGCTGTGCGGTCCGTCCATGAACGCGGAGCACGTTCGCCAGATCATCAACCTGACGCAGACGACTTCGGGTTCGTACCTGCTGATGGTCAGCCTGGATATTTCGCGCAAGAACCTTGCCCTGCACGGCAAGGAGATTTTCCGAAAGGTCGTTGACCTGACGACCTATGCGCGTGAGGAGATCAACGCCATCGGCGATTACTACGCCTACGGCAGCGAGCTCATCAACGGCGACACCGTGTACGATTTCGACACGACCAAGCTGGCGGTGAACACACTGGATGTTGGTCTGGCGGGCATCGAGGTGTACGACATTCTGCGCGATTTTTACGATATTCAGACCGAGTTCGGCGATCTCGGCAATCTGCTCGCCTATGTTTCGGTGGGCGACCGTGAGCGCGATCTCGAACGTCTGGTAGCCGCTCTGGCGGATATTCGCCGCCGCTACAAGCGCGACAAGGCGACGCTCATGCGGCAGGAGTATATCTCTCCGCAGGTGGTCGCCGGCCCGCAGGAGGCGTTCTACGCGGACAAGAAGGCCATGCCGCTCGAGGAGTCGGTCGGACGCATCTGCGCGGAGTTTGTCATGTGCTATCCGCCCGGCATCCCGATCCTCGCGCCCGGTGAGCGTATCACCCGCGATATTCTTGATTATATTCGCTACGCCAAGGAAAAGAACTGCATGCTGCTCGGCACCGAGGACCCCGAGGTGAACAACCTGCAGGTCATCCGCGGCGTTGTCAGCCCGGAATAAAAGGAGCGTTTCACTCATGCAACTTACCTTTACTGAAATGCACACGCCGACGGTTGGGCTGCAGATACAGGTAGACCGTCAGCTTTACACCGAACAGAGCGACTTTCAGCGCATCGACGTGTTTGAATGCGAGGAGTTCGGTCGGTTTCTCACGCTGGACGGCTACATGATGCTGACCGAGCGGGACGAGTTCATCTATCATGAAATGATGGTGCATGTGCCGATGGCCGTGCTCGGCGAGAAGATTAAAAAGGTGCTTGTCATCGGCGGCGGTGACGGCGGCTGCGTCCGCGAGCTGTGCCGCTATCAGCACATCGAGCATATCGACCTTGTGGAGATCGACGAGCGCGTTGTCGCGGTCTGCAAGGAGTACCTGCCCGGTGTGGCATGTTCGCTGGACGACCCGCGCGTGCACATTCTCTATCAGGACGGATTAAAGTATATCCGCCGCGTGGAGGGCGAGTACGACCTTATCATCATCGACTCGACCGACCCGTTCGGCCCGGGCGAGGGCCTGTTCACGATGGAGTTTTACGGCAACTGCTACAAGGCGCTCAAGGAGCACGGCGTGCTCGTCAACCAGCACGAAAGCCCGTTCTACAAGGGCGATGCGCTGGCGTGCCAGAGAGCGCACCGCAATATCGTGCACTCGTTTGAGCTGAGCCGTCTGTTTCAGGCACATATCCCGACCTACCCGTCCGGACACTGGCTGTTCGGCTTTTCGTCGCGCGGCGTGCATCCGGTGCGCGATCTGAATCCGGACTGGTGGAACAGTCTGGGACTGGAAACCAGATACTACAATACCAATCTGCATAAGGGCGCGTTCTATCTGCCGAATTATGTGCAGAAGCTGCTGGAAAAGGTGGAAGAATAACGTAATCGTTAGAAAACCGCTCCGGTTTGATTGGGTATCCGCTTGGCAGGCGGGTTCGCCCCTTCCGGGCGGCAGCCTTTTTCTCTGCACCGGCTGAGCGGGGCGCGCGAACTGCGTGAGCGTGTTCGCCCCTAACGGGCGGGGAGGTTTTCGCTGAACCTCAGCGGGGAGTGCGCTGACGCCGCGCGGGCGCACAAGAGGGTAGACACCTACGGTTTCCACCCTCTTGTGAATTACCCCTTTCCCTTGGAGGGTCTGGCGCAGATTGCCGACATGTGACCGCTGCGAAATGGGGGAACGACAGAGGATTTTTTCTTCCGTGTCTTTCTCAACCTGTTCGCAGTGTCGGATACATTACTGCTACACAGGTCGGCTACTTCCAGCAGGCGCAACATACCCGTGTTGCGCAATTCGTTAGTCCGGAGGTTACGGACAGCACCTACGCAGGATAAATGATACCAAACATCTAAATTCGCAGATGCCGTGCGTTACAACGTGCCAAAGGGTTGCGCGGCACTGCTATGCCGCGCCCTGCGTTGATTAACCCGCATGTGTAGCAGTACGCTGTCTGTGGACTGCGAATATTTTGCGAAAATCACGCAAGAGTAACCCGACTGCCGTTCCCCTTTTCCTGCTTACGCAGTCTACCGTCTGCACCCAAGCTATCCCAACAAGGGAAACGGGTGTTCAAAGAGGGTAGAAACCGTAGGTGTCTACCCTTTTTGCCCCCGCCGCGGGTGCGGCGCAGTTCCGTTCGCTTCTCAAGCGGCAGTTTAACAAATAAAGACCATTCAATAAATCTAAATTATATATACAGTTAAAAATGAGGAGGAATTAACAATGGGAAGAGCATTGATCATCGGCTGCGGCGGTGTAGCCGGCGTAGTTATCCACAAGTGCTGCCAGAACAGCGACGTTTTTGAGGAGATCATGATCGCATCCCGCACCAAGAGCAAGTGCGATGCCATCAAGGAGAAGCTGGACGGTACGACCGCAACCAAGATCCGCACCGCCAAGGTGGACGCGGACAACGTAGACGAGCTGTGCGCGCTCATCGACGAGTACAAACCGGACATCGTGATGAACATTGCGCTGCCGTATCAGGACCTGACCATCATGGATGCGTGCCTCAAGTGCGGCGTAAACTACATGGATACCGCCAACTACGAGCCGGAGGACACCGACGATCCGGAGTGGCGCGCCATTTACGAGAAGCGCTGCAAGGACGAGGGCTTTACCGCGTACTTCGACTACTCCTGGCAGTGGGCATACAAGAAAAAGTTTGAAGACGCCGGTCTGACCGCTCTGCTCGGCTCCGGCTTTGACCCGGGCGTAACGCAGGCATACTGCGCTTACGCACAGAAGCACCTGTTCGATGAAATCGACACCATCGACATCCTCGACTGCAACGGCGGCGACCACGGCTATCCGTTTGCGACCAACTTCAACCCGGAGATCAATCTGCGTGAGGTATCCGCGCCCGGCTCGTACTGGGAGAACGGTCACTGGGTTGAAATCCCGGCGATGAGCATCAAGCGCGAGTACGACTTCGATCAGGTCGGCCACAAGGACATGTACCTGCTCCACCACGAGGAGATCGAGTCCCTGGCGAAGAATATCCCGGGCGTACAGCGCATCCGCTTCTTCATGACCTTCGGTCAGTCCTATCTGACCCATATGAAGTGTCTGGAGAACGTCGGCATGCTGTCCACCACCCCGATCGAGTTTGAGGGCCACCAGATCGTGCCGATCCAGTTCCTCAAGGCGCTGCTGCCCGATCCGGCAACGCTCGGTCCGCGCACCAAGGGCAAGACCAACATCGGCTGCATTTTCACCGGCAAGAAGGACGGCAAGGAAAAGACCGCCTACATTTACAACGTCTGCGACCACGAGGAGTGCTACCGCGAGGTCGGCTCGCAGGCCATCAGCTACACCACCGGCGTTCCGGCGATGATCGGCGCGGCGATGCTGCTGACCGGCAAGTGGAACAAGCCGGGCGTGTACACGGTGGAGGAGTTTGATCCCGATCCGTACATGGAGGCGCTGAACAAGTGGGGTCTGCCGTGGCAGATCAACGACAAGCCGGTACTGGTGGACTGATATGAAATTTACTGAGCTTCCTACGCCCTGCTACCTGCTCGATGAAAACCGTCTGGTGCAGAATCTGGCCGTCCTGCGGGACGTTGCCAGACGCACCGGCGCGAAGATCCTGCTGGCGCAGAAGGCGTTCTCGATGTTTTCCGTGTACCCGCTGATCCGGGAGTATCTGGCGGGCACAACGGCCTCCGGTCTGTACGAGGCACGGCTCGGTCATGAGGAATTCGGCGGCGAAACCCATGTCTACGCGCCGGCCTACGCGGAGGGCGAGTTCCGTGAGATTCTGGAGTACGCCGACCACATTGTGTTCAACTCGTTCACGCAGTGGAAGGCCTACGGCAGCCTTGCCCGTGCGGCAGGGAAGAGCTGCGGCCTGCGGCTCAATCCGGAGTGCTCCACGCAGCCGAGCGACCACGCGATGTATGACCCGTGCGGTCCGGATTCGCGCCTCGGCATTACGATAGAGAATTTCCAGCCGGAGCTGCTCGACGGCATTGAAGGCTTCCACTTCCACACGCTCTGCGAGCAGAATTCGGACGATCTGGTGCGGACTGTCGCTGCATTTGAGCAGAATTTCGGCCAGTATATGGACGGCCTGAAATGGATCAACCTCGGCGGCGGCCACCACATCACCCGTGCGGATTACGATGTGGAAACGCTGGTGCACTGCATTGATTATCTGCAGAAAAAGTACAAGGTGCAGGTCTATCTGGAGCCGGGCGAGGCCGTTGTGCTGAATGCGGGCTATCTGGTCTCCACCGTGCTCGAGGTGATGCACAACCATAAGGACATTGCGATCCTGGATACCTCGGCGGCGTGCCATATGCCGGACGTGCTCGAGGTGCCGTACCGTCCGCCGGTGTACCGCGGCGGCGAGCCGGGGAAAAAGGCGTTCACCTATCTGCTGACCGGCCGCTCCTGCCTCGCAGGCGATGTCATCGGTGAGTATTCGTTCGATGTGGCGCTCGGCGCCGGTGAGCAGGTCGTGTTCGAGGACATGGCGCTCTACACCATGGTCAAGACCAATACGTTTAACGGTGTGCCGCTGCCGCTGATCGCCATCCGGCGCGCCGACGGCACGGATGAGGTCGTGCGGATGTTCGGGTATGAGGAGTTTAAGCGGAGACTTTCCTGATGGAGACGAGGAGATCGGCTCGGCTGCCAAAGTATGATTACGGAAAGCAGGGCGTCTATTTTGTGACGCTCTGCACCTATCAACGGCAATGCACGCTGTCAACCGTAGGGCGCGACGACCTCGACGCGCCGTCCCTGCGGTTATCGGTCATCGGTAAAATCGTTGAACATTATATCCGAACGATTCCTGGGGCATATCCATATGTGTCGATTGATTCCTATGTTATCATGCCAAACCATGTTCATATGTTGATTTCGGTTTTGCGTGATGATGGCGCGCCGAGGTCGTCGCGCCCTACGGAATTGGTGCCACGCATAATTGCGGCATTGAAACGGTTTTCCAATCAGGATGCCGGACGCAATTTGTGGCAGCGGTCGTTTTACGACCATATTGTGCGCGATGAAAACGATTATGTGATACGGTATAATTATATTGCCGATAATCCGCGCAGATGGGCAGAGGACGAATATTACAGCAACAGGTAATAAGTTGTAAATCGCCTGACCGTAGGGTGCGCCAAGGTGAATTGCCCGAAGGGCAAGAGAAGGTGCCCTGGGGTACGACCTCGGCGCACCGCATTCCAGCGAATATCACCGGATTATAGTCCGTGGCATACGCTGTCGTTAATGTATTCCGTTGCTGTGAAATTTGCCCTGCGGTTTACAAACGGTGCGCCGAGTCGGCGCACCCTACGGGATAGCGTGAGCTTGTATTTATCTGTTAGTATATTTGCTGGCATGTATCGTATAGGCAAGTTGCTGTCAACTGCGTCATATCCCTTGACAAACCCGAATTTAACAGCTATAATATTAAAGTTAATACACAAATGCCGTGAAAAAGAGGAGTATTTTTCCTTTGCGCGTTTAGAGAGGGTGCGGTCGGTGCAAGCACCTCGGCGGGGAAGAAGAAGGTCGCTTTGGAGCAGAACAGCCGAATTTTCGTTAAGCTGTTCCGTCTAACCCGCGTTACGGGGCAACGAGTGCGCGTCTTTACGCGAATTCAGGTGGTACCACGGAGCATACTTCGTCCTGTTGTCGGGATGAGTATGCTCTTTTTTGTTTGCACAGAAGTATCCCGCATTTATATCGTAAATCAAATTGAAGGAGATAGATCAATGAGCGAACTGCCTAAGACCTACGACCCGAAATCGGTCGAGGACAAGCTGTACAAGTTCTGGGTCGATTCCGGCTTCTTCCACGCCGAGGTCAATCCTGACAAGAAACCGTACACCATCGTTATTCCGCCTCCGAATGTTACCGGCCAGCTGCACATGGGCCACGCATTCGACGAGACCCTGCAGGATATCCTCATCCGCACTAAGCGCATGCAGGGCTACGAGGCGCTGTGGATGCCGGGCACCGATCACGCCGGTATTGCAACCCAGATCAAGGTAGAGGAGAACCTCCGCAAGGAGGAGGGTCTGACCCGTTACGACCTCGGCCGTGAGGAGTTCCTCAAGCGCGTATGGGCGTGGAAGGACAAGTTCGGCAACCGCATTATCAGCCAGCTCAAGAAGCTCGGCACTTCCTGCGACTGGGACCGCGAGCGCTTCACCATGGACGAGGGCTGCTCCAAGGCTGTCCGCGAGGTATTCGTAAACCTGTATAACAAGGGCCTCATCTATAAGGGCCACCGCATCATCAACTGGTGCCCGCACTGCGCGACCGCTCTGTCCGACGCTGAGGTTGAGTACGAAACCCAGCCGGGCAAGCTGTGGCACATCCGCTATCCGCTCGCAGACGGCTCGGGCGATCTGGTCGTTGCGACCACCCGTCCGGAGACCTTCATGGGCGATACCGGCGTTGCCGTCAACCCGAACGACGAGCGCTACAAGCACCTGATCGGCAAGACCTGCATCCTCCCGATCGTGAACCGCGAGATCCCGATCTTCGGTGACGAGTACGTTGACATGGAGTTCGGCACCGGCTGCGTCAAGGTTACGCCGTGCCACGACCCGAACGACTTCGAGATGGGTCAGCGCCACAACCTCGAGCAGATTCTCGTATTCAATGAGGATGCGACCGTCAACGCAAACGGCGGCAAGTACGAGGGTATGGACCGCTACGAGTGCCGCAAGGCGGTCGTAAAGGACCTCGAGGAAGGCGGCTGGCTGGTCAAGATCGAGGACCACGAGCACAATGTCGGCACCTGCTACCGCTGCGGTACGACCGTTGAGCCGATGACCTCGGCACAGTGGTTCGTCAAGATGGCGCCGCTCGCCAAGCCCGCTATGGACGTTGTAAACGAGGGAAAGACCAAGTTCGTGCCTGACCGTTTCTCCAAGACCTACCTGCGCTGGATGGAAAACGTACACGACTGGTGTATTTCCCGTCAGCTGTGGTGGGGTCACCGCATTCCGGCGTTCTACTGCGACGACTGCGGTGAGATGACCGTTTCCAAGACCGATGTCTGCACCTGCCCGAAGTGCGGCAGCAAGAACATCCGTCAGGAAGAGGACGTACTGGATACCTGGTTCTCCTCTGCGCTGTGGCCGTTCTCCACGCTCGGCTGGCCGGACAAGACCAAGGAGCTCGAGTATTTCTACCCGACCTCTACGCTCGTTACCGGCTACGACATCATCTTCTTCTGGGTTGCCCGCATGATCTTCTCCGGCGTGGAGCACATGGGCGAAACCCCGTTCAAGACGGTCTATATCCACGGTCTGGTGCGCGATGCACAGGGCCGCAAGATGTCCAAGTCGCTCGGCAACGGCATCGACCCGCTCGAGGTCATCGATCAGTACGGCGCGGATGCGCTGCGCTTCACCCTCGCAACGGGCAACAGCCCCGGAAACGATATGCGTTTCTCGGACGAGCGCGTACAGGCTTCCCGCAACTTCTGCAACAAGATCTGGAACGCATCCCGCTTCATCCAGATGAACCTGACCATCGACAAGGACAAGGCTGTCGAGCTGCCGAGCGACCTTGCCATCGAGGACAAGTGGATCATCAGCAAGTTCAACACGCTGGTTGCCGACGTTACCCGCAACATCGACCAGTACGAGCTGGGTCTGGCGGCTGCCAAGCTGAACGACTTCATCTGGGAGAACTTCTGCGACTGGTATATCGAAATTGCAAAGACCCGTCTGCAGACCGGCGACGAGAACGTACAGAAGGTGCTGTGCTATGTGCTGAGCGGTGCAATGCAGCTGCTGCACCCGTTCATGCCGTTCATCACCGAGACCATCTGGCAGGCACTGCCGCATGAGGGTCCGTCCGTTATGGTATCCGCATGGCCGGAGTACAAGGACGAGCTGCACTTTGCCGCTGAGGAGGCACAGATGGAGAGCCTGATGGACGCTGTCCGCGCCATCCGCAACCGCCGTGCCGAGATGAACGTACCGCCCTCCAAGAAGGCCAAGGTGCTCATCCTGACCGAGAAGAAGGACACCTTCTCCGCAGGCGCAGGCTTCTTCCCGAAGCTGGCTTACGCTTCTGAGATTGAACTCATCGACGCGGTTCCGGCGGACGCTGCCAAGATGGCATCCGTAGTCACCGGCGACGCACAGATCTATATGCCGATGGGCGACCTCATCGACTTCGAGGCCGAGCGGGCCCGTCTCGGCAAGGAGAAGAGCAAGGTCGAGGCCGACATCGACTTCGTTATGAAGAAGCTGAACAACCCGAAGTTTGTCGATAAGGCACCCGAGAAGGTTGTTGCAGCTGAGCGCGAAAAGGCCGAAAAGCTGCGCGAGCACCTCGCAAAGCTGGAAGAGTCGATTGCAGCGCTGAATTAAAATAAGAAAGAGTGGAGAGTGAAGTGCTTTCCACTCTTTTTTTCATATATTGCGCAGGTATCCCGCAGGGTGCGACGACTCGGCGCACCGTTTCTATCCGGTCTGTACAATCTAACCCGTAGGGGCGAACATTGTTCGCCCAAGCATCCGTTTAACCATAGTGCGGGCGCACACTGTGCGCCCCTACGGTGACGCATCTGCAGATGGTTTACAGGTGGTGCGCCGGGGTCGTCGCACCCTACGGAAAAACCGTCCTTATCCGTCCTAATCTGTTGAGAAGATATATATTATTAGATAGATTATTATGTGTAAAACAGTTTAGGACGCTTTAGGACAGTTTTTTACACGGTACAGAACATGTGTGCGTTGTGCTCCGTGTGTACGTTCCGGCGGATTATAAACAATGTTATCATACATAAGCAAATTATCTCTCAATCCGCGCATTTGCTTAGAAAGTGACACCGCCGTAAAATTCACCCCGGTCGTCTCCTTCACCCATCCGGTGAGTTCGCTCGCGGTGCCCTGCCATCCTGCGGGATTCTCCCGCACGAGCCGTTCGGCGGTCTGCACGAGCGGGTCGGCGCGGTAGCGTTCCTCGGCGGTACGCGCGGCCTTGTTCGCCACCGGATGCCAGCGGCACGTTTGCTTATCAAACTGCAGCTCCAAATCCTCGGAGATAACATCACGGCCTGCGCTGTAAAAGTGGGTGATGTCGTCCGAGCGTTCCTCACGCACCATAACAAAGTTGGTATCGGACGCACCGTTGATGCCCTGTGTGCCCAGAATGCGGGCAAACGGGTCGCCCGGCTCGGGTGCCTTGCGCAGATGATGTACGAGCAGAATACAGATATTATGCGCGTCCGCAATGTTTTTGAGAATGCCCATATCACTGTAATCCTTGTCGTACAGGTTGGAGCCTGCGCGTGCGCTGACACGCACCTTCTGGAAGGTGTCGATAACGATTAAGCCGATGTTTGGCCACCGGTGCAGAAAGGCTTCGATCTGGTGCGGCAGACGGTCAGCGAGCGACCCCGCCAGCGTGCCGATGTAGCAGTTCTCGGGCGGCAGGCGGTCACCGAGAACGGTCTGTCCGCGCGCCTGCAGACGCTGCTCGGAATCCTCCAGTGCCAGATAGAGTGTGTCGCACGGCTCGGTCTTGCGCCCGAAAAACGGCTCGCCCAGTGCCACGGAGATACATAGATCCAGTGCAAGCCAGCTTTTGCCGTATTTGGGCGGCGAGGCAAGGATTGCCAGTCCCTGCGGCAGCAGGCCGTCCACGATGTACCGGATAGACGGCAGCTCCTTGCACATCAGCCTGCGCAGGCTCGTCCAGCCGAAGGTGGTCAGGTCTGTTGTGCCGTCCGGCAGGGTCATGTGCTCCTGCATGAAGGCTTCCCGTTCCTCGATTTCCTTCTGGAACGCAAGCGCCTGCTCGTCCGGCTCCTGCTCGGGAATGGGCATGTTTTCGTCATCATAGGCGTAATCCGGGTCGTAATTTACCGGATATCCGGACTTCATCTCGTTTTCATACATGAAAACACCTCCATTTCTTTGATTGATAGAATACGAACAAATGTTCGATTTGTCAAGAGGTATTTTCGGTGGGGAGCGGTTATCGGAAAATTGCTTTCTTATTTGCCCAAAGTGTGCTATACTAATCTCACAAAAACATATAGATAGAGGAATAGCCAATGAAAGGAATCATTCTTGCCGCCGGTAAGGGCTCGCGCCTGTACCCGATGACACGTCCGGTATGCAAACCGCTGCTGCCGGTATACGATAAACCGATGATCTACTATCCGCTGGCTGCGCTCCTGCAGGCCGGTATCCGCGATATTCTCATCATCATCCCGCCCGGAGAGGAAGGCCCGTTCTACCGTCTGCTCGGTTCCGGCGGCCGCTTCGGCGTCAACATCACCTACGAGGTGCAGGAGGTTGCACGCGGCATCGCGGACGCGCTGCTCATCGGCTCCCAGTTCATCGGGGATGACTCGGTTTGCCTTGTTCTGGGCGATAATATCTTCTATTCCCCCAATTTCCAGGACTGTCTGGACCGTGCTGTGCAGCAGAAATCCGGCGCTTGCCTGTTCGGCTACTATGTCGATGACCCGCGTGCGTTCGGCGTTGTGGAGTTTGATGATCAGGGCCGTGCTATTTCCATCGAGGAGAAGCCGCGCTATCCGAAGTCTAACTATATCATTCCGGGTCTGTATTTCTACGATAACTCGGTTATGGAGATTGCCCGCGGGCTCAAGCCCTCGGCAAGAGGCGAGCTGGAGATTACGGATGTCAATATCGAGTACATGAAACGCGGTCAGCTGCACGTTGAAAAGCTCGACCGGGATTTCGTCTGGCTGGATGCCGGTACCGCCGACAACCTGCTCGAATCCGCACAGGTTGTCCGCCGCGTGCAGGATGAGACCGGCCGCTACATCGCATGTCCGGAGGAGATTGCGTACGCGCGCGGCTATATCAGTCGTCAGACGCTGCTCCGTCATGCGGAAGAGCTGAATAAGACCCTGTATGGCCGTTATCTCGAGTGCCTGTAAAGGAGAATCGCAAATGCCTGTTTATACCGAAACCAAAACCTACCACACCAAGGCCCACATGGGCATGATCGACGTTACTGACGACTTCCGCGCAGCGGTGCAGAACGCCTGCCGCAAGACCGGCATGAAGTCCGGCACGATTACCGGCTTTACCACCGGCGGTGTTGCCGGTCTGACCACGCTTGAGTTTGAGCCGGGCATGGTCTACCATGACCTCAAGGCGGCGATGGACGTCTTTTCGCCCTACCGCGATGAGACCGGTGCGGTTATTCATTATCACCACCACGATACCTGGCACGATGACAACGGCTCGTCGCATATCAAGGCGGCGCTGCTCAGCCCGTTTATCGTTATCCCGTTCGTGAATGGCGAGATCACCATCGGCCCGTGGCAGAATCTGACCCTTGTGGAGTGCGATACCCGCAACCGCGTGCGGGATATTGTCTTTCAGGTGATGGGAGAATAATACAAATTGAGAATGGAAAGTGGAGAATGGAAAATGCGTTCCGTTCTCCATTTTTTGTGCAAAAAAATAAAAAAACGCCTGTAAAGGCGGTTGATTGACAGATTTCTGCAGGATATGCTGTTGATATGTGCAGTGATTTTGCTGTACATTTTCTGTATAAAAGCACGATGACCGCTCGGAGTAGGGCCCGAACGGTCATCTTAGTTTAACTATGATACGGAAAGGTCTGATTGCTTAGCAACATTCCTTGGGTATATTATACCCGCAGAACCTCGGTCTTGTCAAGCGACAGGGCCGGGGTTTTGTTGCGTCACGGCTCTCAAACGCTCCGCACAGTCAGAAAGATTAGCGTCCGCTAACTAAATAACTTTTCTTTTTTCTATAAATGTGGTATAATATAAGCGTTCGAAAAATTTGAGTACGGTTCGGGAATCCCTGTGCCGTACATAGAAATGGAGCGACAAAGCATGACTAAAATTGATATTATTTCCGGTTTTCTGGGTGCCGGCAAGACGACCCTCATCAAGCGTCTGCTGGCCGATGCGCTCAAGGGTGAGCAGGTTGTTCTGATCGAGAACGAGTTCGGTGAGATCGGCATTGACGGCGGCTTCCTCAAGGATGCCGGCATTGTTGTAAACGAGATGAACGCAGGCTGCATCTGCTGCTCGCTGGTTGGCGACTTCGGCAAGGCGCTGCACGATGTTGTGGACCAGTACCATCCGGACCGCATCCTGATCGAGCCGTCCGGCGTCGGCAAGCTGTCGGACGTTATCGCTGCGGTACAGAACGCGCACCTCGAGGTTCAGCTGAACAGCTTTGTAACCGTTGTTGACGCGCTCAAGGCCAAGATGTATCTCAAGAACTTCGGTGAGTTTTTCGAGAATCAGGTGGCGCATGCCGGTGCCATCCTGCTGTCCCGCACGGCTGAGTGCCCGGAGAAGCGCCTCGACGAGACTGTTGCCATGCTGCGCGGCCTGAATGAGCACGCCCGCATCGTCACCACCCCGTGGAAGGACCTGACCGGCGAGCAGCTGCTCTCCACCATGGAAGGCAGCCGCGACCTCGTTGCGGAGGTTCTCGAGGAGATCGCGCACGAGCCGCATCACGAGCATCATCATCACCACCATGACCACGAGCATGATGAGCACGAGCATGAGCACGACCACGAGCATGACCATGAGGAGCACGAGCATCATCACGAGCATGACGAGCACTGCACCTGCGGCTGCCACGACCACGACCATGAGCATGAGCATCACCACGATCATGACCACGAGCACCATCATCACGACCACGACGGTCACTGCTGCTGCGGTCACGACCACGATCACGATGCTGACGAGGTATTCACCTCCTGGGGTAAGGAAACGACTCACAAGTACACCGAGGCTGAGCTTAACGCGGCTCTTACCGCGCTCGGCGATGTTACGCTCGGCACCGTACTGCGTGCAAAGGGCATCGTTCCGTGTGCAGACGGCGGCGAGTGGCTGCACTTTGACTACGTTCCGGGCGCACCCGAAATCCGCCGCGGCGCTGCCGATTACACCGGCCGTCTGTGCGTCATCGGCTCCGAGCTGGATGAGGAGCGCATTGCTGCTCTGTTCGGCGTAAACGAAAAGTGAGGTAACCAGATATGGCTAACGAACCCATTCCGGTATACGTCTTTACCGGCTTTCTGGAGAGCGGCAAGACCAAGTTCATTCAGGACATTCTCGCGGACCCGAACTTTACCGAGAACGAGCGCACGGTGCTGCTGCTGTGCGAAGAAGGCATCGAGGAATACGATGAGAAGTGGCTGCTGCACTACGGCACCGCGCTTGTGCCGATCGAGTCCGAGGACCGTCTGACGCCGAATATCCTCAAGCGCGTGGAGCAGAAATACCAGCCGGACCGCATTCTTGTTGAGTACAACGGTATGTGGAAGCTGGAAAAGCTGATGCAGGCATTTCCTGCCCGCTGGGAGCTGTACCAGATCGTCACCACGGTCGATGCGACCACGTTTGAGCTGTATTCCAACAACATCGGCCCGATGATGTTCGAGCATATCACCACTGCGGATCTGGTTGTGTTCAACCGCTGCACGGATGAGCTGAAGGACATGCTGTACAAGAAGAACATCAAGGCGATGAATCCGCGTGCGGCAATCTATCTGGATGACGTGAATGGCAATTCCGAGGACTACGCCCGCAATATGCCGCTGCCGTTTGACGTGGATGCGGATATCATCGACATCCAGCCGGAGGACTACGGTCTCTGGTACATCGACGCCACCGGCGACCCGATGAAATATGACGGCAAGACCGTCCGCTTTCTTGCGCAGGCCTACGTCGGCAAGGATGTGCCCGCCGGCAGCTTCGTGCCCGGTCGCTTCGGCATGGTCTGCTGCGCGGATGACGTCACCTTCCTCGGCTTCCTCTGCCGCTATCCCGACCGCGATCAGCTGCATAACCGCGACTGGGTCAAGGTAACGGCGTCCATCACCGTCGAGGAGCTGCCGCAGTACCGCGGTCCCGGTCCGGTGCTGCATGCTATCACGGTAGAACCCGCCGAAAAGGCGAAGGAAGATATCGTTTACTTTAACTGAATCTTCTCCATGCAAAATAAAAAGAGACGAGCCTGCCTGGCTCGTCTCTTTTCTGTATAAAAGCGCACTGACCGCTCGATTAGGCCCGAACGGTCAGTGACTAAAAATCGCTAATCAATTAGGGTCTGACTGCCTGAACAGCATCCCTTGGGGATAGTATACCCGAGCAGCCCCGGTTTTGTCAAGTGAGGCAAAGCCGGGGTTTTGCTTTGCATGCAGCGATTACTGCCTGCTGATTGCTGATTTCTAATTAGAAAAGCGTGTCCCCCGTCACAAAGCAGTGACGGGGGACAGAGACAAAAGGGGGGATACAGACGATTCATAAACTCCATGAACGTCTTTTGAAAGATCGGTGACGGCTTGAGGGATTAGCCGATGCCACCGTACATAACGCCGAGGATCAGTGCAAGAACTGCACAGATAACGTATACCCACTTGCCGAGCGGGAAGAACCAGCTGCCGATCGGCTTCTTAGCGCCTTCGTTAACAGCAGCAAGTGCCTTTTCCTTGCCCAGTACCCAGAAGAACATAACGCCGGCCAGAGCAGCGCCGAGCGGGCAGATGTAAATGGAAACAACGTCCATCCACTGAGAGGTCCACGGCTGGATTGCGATGGAAACGACCAGACCGATCACACCGATGGTGCCAACGGCTGCTGCACGCTTGAACTTGAACTGCTCCTGCAGGAAGGCGATCGGTGCCTCGTACAGGTTTACGATGGAGGATACGCCTGCGAACAGTACGCAGATGTAGAAGATCGCGCCGATGATACGGCCGGCAGGCATTGCGTTGAATACGTTTACGAGGTAAACGAACATCAGGCCGGGGCCGCCCTTTACGTCGTTGATGCCTTCGCCCAGAACAACTGCCATTGCCGGAATGATAACGACTGCTGCCAGCAGAGCTGCGATGGTATCAAATACTGCAACGTTGCGTGCGGAGGACGGGATATCCTCGCTCTTGGACAGATAGGAACCGTAGATTACAGAACCGTTGCCTGCAACGGACAGGGAGAAGAACGCCTGACCGAATGCAAATACCCACAGGTCGGGCTTAGCCAGACCAGCCGGATTCAGGGTCAGAATGTACTTATAGCCTGCGGATGCGCCGGGCAGAGTGCCGATGTAGATTGCCAGTACGAGGAACAGACCGAACAGAACCGGCATCATGACCTTGTTTGCCTTCTCAATGCCGCCTGCAACGCCCATTACCATGATGGCAAGGGAAACTACCAGTGCAACGATCTGCCATACGCCGTTGCCGATGCCGAAGAAGCCGGCCGACGCCATTGCCTTGAGGGCTTCGGGAAGCGTTTCTGCCTCCGGTGCGGTCATGCCGAACGTGCCGCCGATAGCGCCCATATCCGTGCCGAGGCTGAACAGGCTGCCGGAGAGGGACATGAAGGTGTACTTGAAGATCCAGCCGAGAACGACCGTGTAGCCGATTGCCAGCATCAATGCACCGATGATCGGGATTGCGCCGATCGCCTTACCGGATTTCTCGCTGCCGGTGCGCTCCTTGGTACACATGCCGAACGCACCAACCGGACCTGCAGCTGCACGGCGGCCGAGAGCGAACTCCTCAATAACGCCGGTACTGCCGATCAAAATTACAAAGATGAAATAGGGAAGCAGGAAGGTCATGCCGCCGTACTTCTGCACCATGATCGGGAAACGCCAGATGTTGCCCATACCAACCGCAGAACCGATACATGCCAGAATGAATCCCCACTTACTCTGGAAACCATCTCTCTGTTCTAAGTTTTTAGGCTCTTTACTCATTATCTTACACCCCTTTAATGTGTAAATGGATAGAAAAAAAGCGTTCTCTTTGCCGCAGAAACTGTTTAGTTTTCTGGCAAAAAGAACGCCTTTGTTCTTTGCTTTCCTGTGCACTTTCCACGCGGCACAGGTTACGCCCTGATTATAAAGTTATAAAAAGGTCAGGAGAAATTCCTGTTATGCAATGCCGCAGCGCCTTTGCTGCGGCATTGGCGGGAATACCGCACAATTTATACAATTATGCGGTATCGCCTTTGACGAAAGGATGGAACAGGGGATTATTTCTCTTCGTTCGGGTACGGCTCCAGGAATGCGTGGAAGTGACGCATCGGCAGATTGTGACCCCAAACAATACGCATGTTCGGAATGTTCTCACGATCCTCGTACAGAGCCTTAACAGCTGCGATTACATAGTCCAGATGCTCCTTGGTCAGACGGCTGCGGTCGATTGCGAAGCGAACTACGTTACATACTTCAGCCTGCTGCTCCGGGGTCTTCAGGTCATACTCCATGGAGTAGTCGCCCAGCTCGGATACACGGATGCCGTAGCGGCGGATCAGCTCAAGGCTGAAGCCCTCACCTGCGAAGGTGTCGTGGCCGCGCTTGCCGTCGAAGAACTCATCCATGTTGATGTATACAGCGTGGCCGCCTGCCGGCAGTACAACGCCCTTAACGCCAGCGTCGTAGAAGCCTTCTGCCAGGTAGTTACACTGAGCAACACGCTCGTTCATGTAGTTAAAGTCGCAGGACTCGTACAGGCCAACTGCCAGAGCCATGATATCACGGCCGGACATGCCGCCGTAGGAATCGTTGCCGTAGCAGGAGATCTGCTTAACCTTCAGCAGAACGCCAACATCGGTCTTAACGGTGCCGTCTTCGTTGAAGTCGGAGAAGTTCTTCCAGAACAGGCCCTTATCGCGGAATGCCAGCATGCCGCCCATGTTAGCGTGGCCGTCCTTCTTAGCGGACATGGTGAATGCGTCGCAGTAAGAGAACATCTCGGTAGCGATCTCAGCGATGGACTTGTCAGCGTAGCCTTCCTCATTCATCTTGATGAAGTAAGCGTTCTCAGCCCAGCGAGCGGTATCGAATACCAGCGGGATGTTGTACTTATGCGCAACGCGGTTGATTTCCTTCAGGTTGCCCATGGAAACGGCCTGGCCGCAAACCGGGTTGTTGGTGATGCAGGTGAAGATCAGCGGAACGTTCTCCGGACCTACGCTCTGAATCAGCTGCTCCAGCTTCTCGATATCCATGTTGCCCTTGAACGGGTTCTTCTCGTAACGGCCGCCTTCCGGTACTTCCCACAGCAGGGTCTTGTTGTACAGGTTACGCGGAATGGAACCCATCTGCTTGATGTTGCCTTCGGTGGTGTCGAAGTGACCATTCGACGGAATGGTGAACTTCTTGCCCGGGTGACGCTTAGCAAGGATGTTGCGAACGATTTCCATCAGAACGGACTCAGCTGCACGGCCCTGCTGGATGATAAATGCGTTCGGGCGCTCCATCTGAGCTGCGCCGCCATTGAACAGGCCGCCTTCGTACTCGCACAGATAAACTTCGTCCATCATCTTCTCAACGTCGCGGCAATCGGTGCGAACGAGGTCGATGATCTTCTTCCAGTTCTTCTCGCCGCCGCGCTCGAAGATGTCGCGGAAGGTGTCGAGCAGAACGTAATAACCGGTGTTGCGGCCGTAAGCCTCGTCGCCGAGGAACAGGCTTGCCCACTGATGATTGGTCATTGCAGTGGTACCGGAATCGGACAGCATATCAACGGTCAGCATGCCGGACGGGAATGCGAACTCGTTGTAATGAGTAGCCTGAAGAGCGCGCTCACGCTGCTCAACGGTTACTTCCGGAAGATCACGGACTGCGTAAGTGAAATGATGCGGTGCGGGTACGTTCAGCGGATACTGCTTGCTCATAATAAATTACCTCCAGTTGTGTGTTTTGGAGGTACCCCGGTTGTCAAAGCCGGTTTTCCGGTTCCGGCTTTGCTTAGCGGACAGCACCTTTCTTTTTTTGCTGTTTTCTTTTCTTTTTGGTTTGCCTTACGGCAGGAGAGCGGTTACCTCAATCTCGACGAGAGCGTCCTTGGGAAGTCTTGCAACCTCCACAGCGGAGCGTGCCGGGTAGCTGCCTTCACCGAAGAAGGTGGCGTAAACCTCGTTCATCGCGCCGAAATTGTTCATGTCGCTCAGGAAGACGGTAGTCTTGATCACCTGATCCATGCCGGTTCCTGCCTCAGCAAGGATTGCCTTTACATTGGTGAGCGACTGCTTGGTTTGTGCTGCGATCCCTTCCGGAAAAGCACCGGTTGCGGGATCAATCGGAAGCTGACCCGAAGTAAATACGATACCGTTTGCTGCAATTGCCTGTGCATACGGGCCGATGGCTGCGGGTGCGTGCTCCGAACAGATAACCTTTTTCATTTCCTGCTCAGCCTCCTTTCGTCCTTTCGTGAGATAAATTTATCACTTTTCAAATTCTTTGTCAAGATGTATTTGTGCAATTTGGATGAATGAATAAAAAAATCTCGCGTATTTATCAATATTATCAACAACTATTGTGAAAAATGATAATTTTGAACAGACTTTTTGTACAAAAATACTGCGTAAAATATTTACTTTTTTCACCTCGCACTTAGAAAAGTTTATTATTTTACAGAACATGGTAATTAAAGCGCGAATTTATAAAAAATTTTTGTTATCCTACTAAAACAATGCGATGAAGAATTCACGGAGAATCGCAGGGAGAGCGGCATTGCCGCGGAAAGTGATAAAAATTCCGACACCGACTAACCGGGGCAGGAAAAAGACATCCCGCGTTTGCACTTCAAATAAAAGCCTGCGTATGCTATAATAAATTGGATTACATTTCACAGGGAGGTGCACCGCATGCCGGACGAAAAACTCACCGCCTACCGCGGCGGCAAGGCGCTTCGCCGCGGCTGGACAACCGGCTCGTGCGCGGCGGCGGCCTCGCAGGCGGCGGCTGTGCTGCTGCTGACCGGAATCGCGCCGCCGGAGATTCACCTGCACACGCCGGGCGGCATCACCTTCTGCCTGCCGGTCGAGGACGCGCATATGAGCGGAAATGCGGCTGTCTGCACCGTCCGCAAGGACGCGGGCGACGACCCGGACATCACAAACGGGGTCCGCATCACGGCTACCGTGCGCCGAATCGAAAAGGGCGTTACCATAGAGGGCGGCGCCGGCGTCGGACGAATTACCCGCCCGGGACTGGCGATGCCGGTCGGAGAAGCGGCGATCAATCCCGGTCCGCGGCAGCAGATTGCGGATGCAGTGCACCGTGCCGCACAGCAGAACGGATACAACGGCGGCTTTTCCGTTACCATTTCGGTGAAGGACGGCGAGGCGCTTGCCACCCAGACCTACAACGGTCACCTCGGCATCGTCGGCGGCATCTCTATCCTCGGCACGAGCGGCATTGTCGAGCCGATGAGCGAAAAGGCGCTCGTGGACACCATCCGATTGGAGCTGGACAGCCTGTACGCGCAGGGACAGCGCATTGCGTTCCTGTGCCCGGGCAACTACGGCGCGGATTTCGCGCGGGACACGCTCGGCCTTGACCTCGAACGCGCGGTCAAGTGCTCCAACTTCATCGGTGAGGCGTTCGACCATGCGGCGTACTGCGGCTATCCCGAGATTCTGCTGGTCGGGCACGCCGGAAAGCTGGTCAAGATGGCCGCAGGCGTGATGAACACGCATTCGTCGGTCGCAGACGCACGGCAGGAGATTTTCACCGCGCATGCGGCACTGTGCGGCGCACCGCGCGAAACACTCGAAGGACTGATGGCTGCCATCTCGGTGGACGCGTGCGTGGAGCTGCTGGACGAAGTGAATCTGCGTCAGCCCGTCCTGTCGCGCATTGGCAGGGAGATGGAAACCCGCATCGCCCTGCGCATGAAGGGGCAGGCGCGCGTGGAATTCATCATGTTTACCGGAAAATACGGCGTGCTGGCCGAGTCGGCGGGCGCGCGCACACTCTGTGAGAGGTTGAAACTGCAATGAAGGGTATTTTATATGGAGTCGGCGTCGGTCCGGGCGATCCGGAGCTGCTGACAGCCAAGGCGATCCGGCTGTTGCGCGAGTGCGATGCGGTCGCCGCACCGAAGTCCGCCGACGGCAGACAGACCGCACTGGATATTGCTTCGCCGTACATCGGGCAGGACAAGACAATCCTGCTGTTCGATATGCCGATGACGCACGACAGGCAGGCGCGAAACGCCAGCCACGACGCGGCGGCAGACGCGCTCTGTGCGCTGCTCGACGAGGGCAAGACCGTGGTGTTTCTCACGCTCGGCGATCCGACGGTATATTCCACATACTGGTATGTACACAAGCGTGTTGCAGCCCGCGGCTATGCAGCCGAGCTGGTGCCCGGCGTGCCGTCCTTCTGCGCCGCGGCTGCTGCCATGGGCCGCGCCCTGTGCGAGGACGGCGAAATGCTGCACATCATTCCGGCCACGCACGGCAGGGCGGAGGAAGGGCTTGCGCTCTCCGGCAGCAAGGTGCTGATGAAGACCGGAAAGAGCGTGCTCGAGGTGCGCGAACTGCTCCGGCAGCGCGGCGAACTCGGCAGCGCGGCACTGATCGAGCGGGTCGGTATGGACGGTCAGCGGCTGATCGAAAATTTAGATGAGCTGGAACAGCCGAGCGGCTATTTCTCTATTATATTGGTAAAGGAGCAAAGCGAATGATCTACTTTGTGGGTGCAGGCTCGGGGGCGCCCGACCTGATCACGGTACGCGGTGCACGTCTGCTGAGCGAGGCAGATGTGATCGTTTACGCCGGTTCGCTGGTCAATCCGGCGCTTTTGGACTATAAAAAGGACGGATGCGAGGTGTACAACAGCGCGAAGATGACGCTCGAGGAGGTCATCGCCGTGATGGCGCCTGCCGCGAAAGCGGGCAAAACGGTCGTGCGTCTGCACACCGGAGACCCGTGCGTGTACGGTGCGCATAGAGAGCAGATGGACGAGCTGGACAGGCTCGGTCTGGCGTATGAGGTCTGTCCGGGCGTGTCCTCGTTCTGCGGCGCGGCAGCGGCACTCAAAGCCGAGTACACACTGCCGAACGTGAGCCAGTCGGTCATCCTGACGCGGATGGAGGGCCGCACGCCCGTGCCCGAAAAGGAGCAGATCGAGTCGTTCGCGGCACACGGAGCTACCATGGTCATCTTCCTGTCGGCGGGTCAGCTGGAGCGCCTGTCCGAGCGGCTGATCGCGGGCGGCTACGCACCGGAAACACCCGCGGCCATCGTGTACAAAGCAACGTGGCCGGACGAAAAGGTCGTGCGGACAACGGTCGCAGACCTCGCCGAAGCCGGTGCGCGAGAGGGCATTACCAAGACCGCGCTCATCACGGTGGGCGGATTCCTCGGCACCGAGTACGAGCGCTCCAAGCTGTACGACCCGACCTTTACGACCGAATTTCGTGAGGCAAGCCGATGAAGCACGCAAAATTTGTATCCTTTACCCTGTGCGGCACACAGACTGTGCAAAAGGCGGTAAAACTCCTGCCGGATTTCCGGTGTGAGCGGTACGCGCGGACGGTGGATGCGTCGCTCTCGGGCACGAGCCTTAAGCGCTTTGCGCAGCAGGCGATGGTCGATTGCGACCTGATCGTGTTCGTGGGCGCGACCGGAATCGCGGTACGCGCAGCGGCGCCGTATTTGATGGGAAAAGCCTATGATCCGGCGGTAATCGTCATTGACGAGCAGGGAAAGTTCGTGATTCCGCTCCTGTCCGGACATCTGGGCGGCGCCAACGAGATTGCAAAAACACTTGCGGAAGGACTGAATGCCGTGCCGGTGCTTACCACCGCGACCGACGGTCGGCAGGTGTTCGCCGTGGACACCTGGGCGAAAGCACACAGCTGTGCAGTCCTGGAGCCGCACTATATTAAATATGTATCCGGTGCGCTGCTCAGAGGGGAAACCGTGGGCGTTCGCTCGGATTTTCCGATAGACGGGCTGCTGCCCGCCCGTATTGACCTCAAACAAGACGCGGAAAGCGGGTTTACGATTGGATTTCGCACAGACGCACAGCCGTTTACACACACGCTGCATCTCGTGCCGCGGATTGCATATCTCGGCATTGGCTGCCGCAAGGGCACGAGCGCGGATGCCATCGAGCGGACAGTTCAGGCGGCGCTTGCATCGGCAAAACTGCCCTGGCAGGCAATCTGCGGCGCGGTGAGCATTGATATCAAGCAGAATGAGCCGGGTTTGCTGCTGTTTTGCGAAAAACACGGACTGCCGTTCCGTACCTTTACGGCCGAGCAGCTGCAGGACGCACAAGGCGAATTCAGCCGGTCGGCGTTCGTGCAGCAGACCGTCGGCGTCGATAATGTGTGCGAACGCGCGGCTGTGTGCGCAGCACAGAACGGCACACTTATCTTGCACAAATTCGCGCAGAACGGCGTAACGGCGGCTGTCGCCGTGCCGGACTGGCGCGTGACGTTTGAAGAACGGGAGGGCGAAGCATGAAGCTGTATTGCATCGGCATCGGGCCGGGCGGCGAGGAGCAGATGACGCTGCGCGCAGTGCGTGCTCTGGAAAAATGTGACTGCGTGGCAGGCTACGGCCTGTACCTTGATTTGATCGAGAACCTCATTTCGGGCAAGGAGCGCATCGAATCCGGCATGACACGCGAGGTTTTGCGCTGCAAAGCGGCGGTTGAGGCGGCAAAACAGGGCAAAACGGTCGCTGTTGTATCCTCGGGAGATGCGGGTGTGTACGGCATGGCGAGCCTGCTGCTCGAGCTTTGCGAGCACGAGCCGAACCTCGAGGTCGAGGTTATTCCGGGCATCACGGCGGCCTGCTCGGGCGGCGCCGTGCTCGGCTCGCCGCTGACATGCGACTTTGCGTGCATCAGTCTGTCCGACCTGCTCACGCCGTGGGACAAGATCGAGCAGCGTCTGCGCGGCGCAGCGGCTGGCGATTTCTGCATCGTGCTGTACAATCCGTCGAGCAAAAAACGCACCGACCATCTGCGCCGAGCCTGCGATATCCTGCTGGAGATCGTACCGCCGGCAACCGTCTGCGGTCTGGTGCGCAGCATCGGCAGAGAAGGCGAAAGCTGCACGCTTACAACGCTCGGTGAGCTGCGTGATACACAGGTCGATATGCTGACCACTGTGTTTGTCGGCAACAGCCGCACGCGCGTGATGGACGGCCGCATGGTCACGCCGAGGGGGTATCGCGGCGTATGAAGCTGATGATTTTCTCCGGTACGACAGAAGGACATGATTTGTGCCG
>QWCK01002227.1_pt1 | contig 25834 bp, 19 predicted proteins | sample 1972571 | NCBI WGS metagenome assembly QWCK01 (sample SAMN09866710, study PRJNA288562) | Human gut metagenome isolate term2_stool, whole genome shotgun sequencing... | isolation source: gut | host: Homo sapiens | place: USA: California | reverse complement strand
CCGTTACGGTTGCAGGACAGTTTTGGATTTTCACCAAATTCCCCGCTTATTTTCAAATTTCATAACTTGTTTATTTAACATTTTATTATTTTTTATAGTATACTACCCCCCCACTTTTAATGCAAGTATAATCTTTCTCTTTTTTATAGATCTTTTTTATATCTCTTGCATTTTCATTTAATACCTTTATATTTTTCTTTATTTCCAAAAATCTCCTCGCCTCTTTCGTCAGCTTTGCTGACACTTTCCCCGTCAAGCGGAGACAGCTTGCGGATCGTATTCTTTCTTTATGGTAAAACATGTACTTAATACCATTTACTAACCGTATTTCCTTTCTGCATTCGATATCAGGCAATCGCTCTTTATGATTTTTTTATATTCGTGGTATCATAGTAAAAAACAGGAAGGAATGTTATTATGGCGCCGTTACTGTCACCCATGAATCGCGAACCGGCAAAAAAACTTCATATTGAGCTGCTGCGTTTTTTGTGTATTTGGCTTGTTATGTTTACCCATACGTCTACCGCCGGATTTTCCATTTATCTTTCCCGACCGGACTCTTTCTTTTTTCCTTTGTATATGGCGGTTCCTTTTTGGGTAAAAACGGCCGTTCCGATTTTCTTTATGATTTCCGGTGCTTTGCTTTTGGGAAAAGAGGAAACGATTTCCGTTATTTTTAAAAAACGTATTTTCCGCTTTCTTCAAATTATTTTCATTTTTTCTTTGATCAATTACGTTTATTTTTACCACAACTTGAACTTGTCAATATACGGGCACATTTCAAAATTTTTTACGATGATCTACTCTTCCCATATGGCAACGGCTTATTATTTTTTATATATCTATCTCGGTTTTCTGTTCATGCTCCCTTTATGGCGTACTTTGGCCAAGCATATGAGTCATTCTCTTTTTTTGTATCTCATTGCTTTGCATCTGTTCTTTGTCGGTTTTGTCCCGGTATTTTCCTTTCTTATTTTTCAAGGCTCGGCCGAAATCAACTGGTTTATCAATCCGCTTCTTGCGGTGAGTGAGCCTACTTTTTATTTTCTTACCGGTTACTGGATAGAAAATGTACTCCCTCTCCACAAGCTGACAAAAAGAAATCTTTTCTTTCTCTGTCTTGCCGCTCTCGGGGGAACGGCTCTTTCTGCGGTCATGACCTGTTACCACGGCGCTGTGGCAGGAGGACTGACGGAAGCTGTATCCGAACGGTTTTATGATTCTTTTTTGTTTTTAAATACCGCTTTTGTTTTCTGTTTTTTCCGCCGGTGGTTCGATCAGCATGAGGTTTCTCCGAAAGCAAAAAAAGTCATTGTCACTCTTGGAAGCTTATCTTTCGGTGTCATGCTTTTTGAGGAAATCACAAGGGCGCTGACGCATCGCTTTTTCACCCATATTCTTCTTGCTTATTTCCCACGCATTCCTTTTATTGATGCGGTGATATGGATATGTCTTGCTTTTGCTTTAGGATTGATGTTTACTTACCTGATAAAAAAGATTCCTTATTTTGACCGTTTAATCTAAAGTGAAATATCATCATCATTTTTATCAAATGATTCATATTCTCCCGAACTCCCCGGCAGATTTCTATTTTCCCGGAAAGTCTTTTCGGTCATCGGATTCATTCTAAATTCATTGACCGGGAGGCTTTCTATTTTTATTGGCCATAAACCATGTCCTTCTACAGGTCACACACGCACGTTCTCTGTTATAATGAAAAAGCAAAGGAGCTTGTTATGGATACCACTGAAACTTTAAAAAGCGGCGGCACTCTCCGTGTCACCGATACTTATCTCGCTATTTCTTTTCAGGAAGAGCGCCGTTCTCTTTCTACCGCCATTTTCGGAGGCGGTTTTAAAAGTATAAACCATGCGGTCAATCAAAAGTTGGATTTCTTTTATCCCACGCCGGAACAATTCCCCGGCGGATCCGTTTCTGAATATCTCCGTCTGTCGCTTATTGACCACGGGTATGATCCGGGAAAAAGTTCCTCTCTTTTGACGGCCGCGAAAATGGAGTGGCACAGTCATAAAACATTCAGTTACAACGGTTTGCTTCTTGATGCGGTCACCACCGGAGGCGTTGAAAAGACGGCCGCCCGTGCCGGTTCCGATCCGCTTTATGAAGAATCAGACGGGACATTTTCTCCTGTAGGCACCATTAATATCATCATCTCCGTTAACGGCTGTCTTCCCGAATGGACTATGGTTCGTTCTTTAATCAGCATGACCGAAGGAAAAACGGCGGCTCTCCAGGATTTAGGCATTGCCGATGTGAATACCGGAGAGGTCGCTACAGGTACATGCACCGACGGTCTTACTCTGATTTGTAATCCTGACGGTCCCGTTTACACAGATGCCGGCACATTTTCGGTTCTCGGCTCTCTTCTTTCCAGGGCCGCTTACCAAACGGTTTTCCACTGTCTGCAAACCTATGATAAACCGTGGAATCAATCCCTTTCTCTCTCCACACCGCCGCCGGTAAATTTAAACCTGTTAAAAAATCCTTTTTCGTGACCGTCAATACATGGACAAAAAGAATCCCTTTTGCTATTATGGGGTTAAGTTACAAAAAGGAGTTGGTAATAGGCTATGCCGTATGACGAGCAAACAGTCAAGGAACTACATGAATCTGAAGAAATCACCCCTTTAGGGATACAACTTGAAGTCAATGCGGAAATATTTACAACCATCCGCAATTTACTCCGTACAGTGCGGCAAGAGCGGGGTATACAGGAAGAGGACGACGACCGTCTGATTCATTTATGGCGAAAAACAATTCGTGCCATGTCAAAAATTGAACTCCGCAAAGGTCACGGCATTTCTATGAATAAGCAAATTGAAATGCTCAAAGAAGCCTATGCCATTGAAACGAAGTATACATCCGATCAGCTTTTCCTCCCTCAGCCCCAAGTCAAGGTGACAAAAGAATCCGTGGCGGAAGCAAGCAATTTTACTCCCGAAGAAATGAACGAGTTTTTCAATTCCACCGTATGGCCGTCCGTCACAAAAGGCAAAACCGGGAATCAGAATCAGCCCCTTGCTTTTATCATTGCCGGACAGCCCGGATCCGGAAAAACGCGTATGTCCTCTATGCTGATTGAAGAATATGACGGAAACATCATTCAATCCATGAGTGACAATTTCCGCGGATTCCATCCGCTGGCAAAAGAGCTGATGACAAAATACGGTCATTTTTGCAGTTATTTTACGATGGACCAGGGGAAACAGCTGTCCGATCTGACAATGAAAAGAGCGGCGGAAGAGCGCTACCACATTCTCCAGGAGGGTTCTCTTGATAATGTAAAACACACGATGTCTTTGATTTCTTACTTGAAAGATAAAGGATATACGATTTGCGTCATGCTCAGGGCTTGCCCGAAAAAAGAAAGCTGGAAAGCCATTCACCAACTATTCTTGCAGCAAAAGCTCAAAGCCCCGGGATTGTCACGGCTGATTTCCAAGGAGTACCATGATAAAGCCTGCTTGTCATTTCTCTCGGCAACCAATGATCTGATCCAACAAAACCTGATGGACCGGCTGATTATAAAAAGTCCGAAAGGTCTTCTCTACGACAGCGAGGATATGCCTACCGAACGAGTCAGCGACGTTCTTTCCTCACGAATGGTCAAACAATAAAGAGCAGCCGAAACTGCTCTTTTTTTATGAAAGGAAACTCATGTGTTCTCCTGCTAAAGAAACGATTCTCCATATAGCCCGCTCTTTTTTACTGGATGCCGTCGGTATAATGAGTTGTCCGGTTTCTCCTCTTTTACTGGAAAAATTGTCATCAAACGGTCCGGTGCCTTTTGTTCCCGAAGATATATGCCGCCGTATTTCTCCGGAAAATCTTCTGCCCGGAACCAAATCAATTATTGTTATTTTATTTCCTTATGCGTACCCCGAAGAAGAGCCCGCCAATATTGCCCTCTATGCAAGAACAAAAGATTATCACAAGATTGTCCGTTCCTATTTGGAAAAAATTATAAAAGAAATCAAAGAAATATACCCGGAAGAAGGTTTTTATCCTATTGCGGACACATCCCCCTTGGCAGACAGATGGCTCGCCTATCAAGCCGGTCTCGGATTTTTCGGAAAAAACCACTGTCTGATTCACCCTATATACGGCTCGTATTTTACCATCGGTTCCCTTCTAACGACCTTATCCCTTCCGCCGGATAAACCGATTCTTGCCGACTGCGGAAATTGCAGCCGCTGTATAGATGCCTGCCCCGGAAAGTGCCTCACCCCCGAAAAATTTAATCCTTGGCAGTGCAAATCTTATTTGACACAAAAAAAGGAGCCTCTCACCTCTGATGAAGAAAAAATCATCCGGAAAACGCCTCTGATTTTCGGATGCGACGAGTGTCAGAAATATTGTCCTTTCAATGAAAACGCCAAGCTTTCTCCTCTTCCGGAAATGCGGCAGGACCGGATTCCCACTCTTTCCAAAACTCAAATTTCTTCTCTGTCGAACCGGGGTTTTCTTAAGCAATATAAAGATTATGCTTTTTCCTGGCGGGGAAAACAGGTTCTTCTCCGGAATATGGATATCATAGAAAAAAAATAAAAGGGCTGTTCACAAAAAGTACAGCCCTTTTATATATGCCTTTTTTCAGAAAGAAAACAGATTGATTTGCTCTTCCTCAGGCATTCCGGTAAGCATGCCCATTTCTTCCATGGATTCAACAATACTCTGTGTTACCTTTCCCCGCTTTTTCAAGTCTTCTTTGGACGTAAAAGGATTTTCTTTTCTTGCTTCTACAATTTCTGCAGCCACCGTATTTCCTAATGCAGGAATACAGTTAAACGGCGGTCTGAGAGAACCGTCTTCCATTAAAAATTGTGTGGCATCGGATTTTTCTAAATCAACAGGCAAAAACTTGAGTCCCCGGAGGTACATTTCCGCCGCTACTTCCAAAACGGTGGCTTGTCCCTTTTCCACCGCCGTCGGATGAGGAACGGAATTAATTCTTGCCAATTCCGCCTTTTGCGCTTCCAATCCTTTTAAAATCACGGCGGCATTAAATGCCCCCTCGGCACGGATACTGAAGTAGGCCGCATAATAAGCAAGCGGATAATACACTTTGAACCAGGCGATTCTGAATGCCATCATGACATATGCCACCGCATGCGCTCTTGGAAACAGATAAGATATTTTCAGGCAGGAGTCGATAAACCATTGGGGGATTTTAGCCTCTTTCAATTTCGCCAGATTGTTGGAATCCCCTTTTTCAAGACCTTTCCCTTTACGGACATTTTCCATAACTTTAAAAGAAACCAGCGGATCCACACCGTGAGCAATCAGATAATTCATAATATCATCACGGGTGGAAATCGCTTCTTCCAATTTGACCTGCCCCGAAGTAATTAAATCTCTCGCATTATTGAGCCACACGTTTGTCCCGTGGGAGAATCCGGAAATACGAACCAGTTCGGAGAAATTTTTCGGCCGCGTATCTTCCAGCATGCCCCTGACAAAAGCCGTACCGTATTCCGGAAGTCCGATGGCTCCTACGGTAATTCCTTTATTTCCTATTACATCTTTTAATTGCTCCGCTGTCAGCCCCAATGCTTCGGGCGAGCAGAAAAGCGATAACGTCTTTTTATCATTAAACGGAATATGGAGCGGATCAACCCCCGTCAAATCCTGAAGCATACGAATCACTTTGGGATCGTCGTGCCCCAGTATATCAAGTTTCAGCATACGCCCTGAAATGGAATGATAATCAAAATGGGTGGTAATCGTTCCGGGTATTTTATTTCCGTCTTCATCTTTAATCCATTTTTTATTTGCCGCATATTGTAGAGGTGTGAAATTATGGATATCCATATCACGAGGGCAAACCATAATCCCCGCAGGATGTTGCCCTGTCGTCCGTTTGACACCGGCCACTCCGGCAGATAATTTTTCTATAAAAATATCATTGAACGTCAGTCCTCTATTTTCCGCATAGTGTTTGACAAATCCGAATGCTGTCTTATCTTGAATCCCCGCAATGGTTCCTGCACGGAATACATTATCCCGGCCGAACAGTTCTTCTGTGTATTTATGAGCCACTGCCTGGTCATCACCGGAAGAAAAATTCAAATCAATATCGGGGACCTTGTCTCCGTCAAATCCTAAAAATACGGCAAAAGGAATATCATGCCCGTCTTTATTCAAAGCATGTCCGCATTGGGGACATGCTTTATCAGGCAAATCAAATCCGCCGCCTACCGATCCGTCAGTAAAAAAATGATTCCACCGGCAAGACGGACAAACATAATGGGGCGGCAGAGGATTAACTTCCGTGATGCCCGACATAGTCGCCGCAAACGAAGATCCGACAGAACCACGAGAACCGACCAGATATCCCCTGTCATTGGAGTGTTTCACCAGCTTATGGGCGATATAATAAAGCACGCCATAGCCGTGATTAATAATGGGCGTCAATTCCAAAGCAAGACGATCCTCTACAATTTTAGGCAACGGTTCTCCGTAAATTTCTTTCGCCTTTGTATAGCACATCTCTTCAAACTTTTCATCCGCTCCTGCAATTTTCGGATTATAAGATTTCCATTCTTCCGCAAGCGGTTCTATCGTTTCACATTGTTCCCCGATCCATCTTGTGTTGGCAACAACAATTTCAAACGCTTTTTCTTCCGGAAGATAGTTAAACTCATCGAGCATTTCCCGTGTTGTCCGTAAATACACCGGCGGGTGGGATTCTATTTTCCCCGGCTTTTCCCAGTTGGAGAGCAAAATATCTCTGCTTCTTGCATACTCGGCAAATAAATAGTGGGCATCGGAAGTGGCGCAAACGGGAATCCCCGTCTTTTCTCCGATTTCAATCACTTTTTTATTTAAATTCTGCAAATCTTTTTTTGTTTGAATATCGGAATACCGGTCTTCATAAAGAAGAAATTCATTATTTTCCAAAGGCTGGACTTCCAGATAATCATAAAATCCGGCTTTTTTTACCAGCTCTTCCTCACTTTCTTTCTGCAAAACCGCCTGAAAAAACTCACCCACCACGCAAGCCGAGCCATAAATCAGTCCTTCTCTGAATTCTTCCAGTACGGGCCGGGGAAGCAACGGTCGTTTTTTATAATATTTGATGTGGGAAAGAGTAATCATGCGGTATAAATTACGGAGTCCCGTCATATTTTTAGCAAGAATAATGATATGGTAGTATCTTTGCCGATCCGTATCTGCATCTTTAGGAATATCGTCAATCAGATATCCCTCCATTCCGTAAATAACTTTTTGCTTGTATTTGGCTGCCAATTCCTGAATTTTCGGAAAAGCCTGGATTACACCGTGATCGGTAATGGCAATGGCGGGATGTTTCCATTTGGCGGCCGTTTTAATGACTTCCTCATTATCAATCAATCCGTCAAGACTCATTTTCGTATGCAAATGAAGTTCCACTCGCGGCGTAGGATGATCATCTTCATGGGGAATGACAACCGTTTCGCCTTTTTCCATCTGTAAAATATTTAAAACCAGTCCTCCCGTGTACTTATCAAGCTGCACGTTGCCCCGGACTTTCATGACCGCCCCTTTTTTAATACCTGCCAATGCTTTGCTTTCTTCCATTCGGTCAAAAAATTTCTTGCAAAGAACCCCGTCCGTTTCATCAGCTATTTTCATCGTGAAAATGGCACGGTTTCCATGAAGCTCACGGATTTCCGAATCAATCACCGTACCTTGAATCACAATGCCGACCACCTCTTCTTTAATGGTATTCATATCCGACACTTTGCCCTTGATCCTGCCTTTCCCTATAAGAACGGATGTGCCGGGCCCGGATTTTTCTTGTACTGCAAAAGCGGACGCCGGAAGCACGCTCGTTAATTCCGGAAGTCCCTGTATCGGCGTATACGCATCGGATGTTGATTTTTTCTTTTCTTTTTCTTCAGGCGGCAGCGTTGCTAAAGCGGACTGTATATCATCCGGAGTAGGGAAATTAAATCCTTCCGGATTTCCGTCTTCCGGCAAAGGAATTTCCTTTTCTCTCTCATCAAGTGCCGCCATGCTTTCTTTCAATTCCGTTTCAGGACGCACGACCTTGTCTATCTTAGAGGGAAATACTTCCTCTCCCACTTCTTTTCCGTTGATATAAATATGGACAAGACAGCTAATTTCATCGGACATTTCCTGTAAAACCCGCAAAGCCGCCTGTTCATCATCGGCCTGTATATACCAGGAATGACTTTCTGTATCCACTTCCATCAATGTAATGACCGCATTTTCTTTTCTTGCCCGCAAGCGGTACTTTCCCATGTATAAACCTCCAAGCTACCGCAAAGGAATCTCTTTCCCGCCGGTATTCTTTTTTATCTTCGGTTGATTTTTTACTGCTTTTGATTCGACTTGCGCCTTCTTTTTTCCCTTACCCTTTTCTTCCTTTTTTTGTTTCTTCGGATCTTTGTTATACGTAATCACCGTATCTACAGGCTCATAATAAGACTCAAAGGTGTTCTGATAAATTCTTCCGTCCGCCCACCGGGCATATTGCAAAATCCCTGCAGAATAGCCTTCATGTCCATATTCCACAGTCTTGTCTTCCTTTTGCGAAGAATCTACCTTCTCAACGGTTTTAAAAGGGATCCCATCGGAATGCTGCAATAAAATTTCCGCCGTTTGCGGCTTATCCGTCCAGTCTCCCAAAATATAGCAGGTAAGTTCCCCTGAAGCATACACGGTGTAAATATAAACCGGGTTTTTAAAAGCGTTGATGAAACAAAAATCAAGATACCCGAAAGAAACGGTGGCATCCTGCCCTATAGGGACGTAAGATACGGGTGAAAAATGAGAAGTTCTTTCCGTCACGGGAAGTCCCGCCAACATCACCGCATTAAAAAGCGTCGTACTCGTCTGGCACACGCCACCACCGTATCCCGGCTCCAGTTTGCCATCTACAATCACCGGGGCCTCTAAATATCCATGCTCCGGTGACCTTGTTCCTGTTGTATTGTTGTAAGAAAATCCCGCTCCCGGTTCTATAATCACTTCGCTGATTGCCCGGGCGGATAATTCTATGTTTCTGCTCCTGTTCGGTGATAAGCTGAAATATGTCGTGTATTGCCCCAAAACAGTATTAAATTTTTGTGCCTTTTCCATCGTCAAATCAGGCTGCTTTTCTTCGGATACGGGAATTTCTATTGCTTTCTGATCGGCTCCGGTGATGAACTCTTCCACCAGCCGTGCCAATTTTTCTTTATCCACCTTCATATAAGGACTGCCGCCGGCAAAGGTGACCGTCCCGTCATTATGAAAAACAGGCTTCGCATTTTCCGCCGGCTTTCCATATTTCTCCGACAGTGCGGCCGCTTTTTCTTCGATAAGTCCCCTGTCATACACGAGAGGGCTGCGTTCTGTATTTCCCGAAATCAATGTTTTCCAACGTACCGCCCAATCGGAAAGTATCTGCCCGCTCTTCCCCAATGACAATAGATCGTCCGGGTTACTTTCATCATAATGTACTTTGAGCTCTGCCATGGACCATTCTTCTTTGACATTTCCATGATTCAGCAAAATCTTTTTATGCGCCAGTTCTTTATTTTTCTCCCTGATGAGATTTATCAGCTCTTCTCTTGTCATGCCGCCCGCACTTTGCCCGTTCAAACGCACTCCCGGTATGACAGCATCCTGTTTTGTCCATAGAAAAGGTGCCATTCCGATTGCCACTGCTCCGGCAATCACAGCACCTCCCAGCCATATTTTCAATCTTTTCAATGTTATCCCCTTTTCTAAGTCTTATGATGTAAACAAAACCGGAGAAGCAGATCTTTTAAAGTATCATTTTCCCCTTGGCGAAGCGCCATTTGATAATGGAAGAGACCGAGTAAAAACTTTTCCGCTTCTTCTTCCGTTACTTTCGCGGCATCTTTTAATAAATTCTGCCATGCCCACCGGTTCCGTATGTCCAGCTTTTTTTGCATCTCTTGCAGAGACGCATGATTTCTTTGCAATTCTTTCAGTATTTTTATTTTCCTGAAACGGGACGCCAAAAAACCGACATTCTTTATCGTTTCCCCCGGGTTCCGGAAAACCCGGTCCGCTCTCTGAAGCACCAAGTCTGCCCGCCGGGACAGCAAGGCGTCGGTAAAGCGAAATATGCCCTGATCCATATAATCGGGAAGTGCCGCTTCTAAAAGTTTTTTGGAAATCTTCGGATTTTCTCCGGCCATTAATATAATCTTATCACATTCCGTTTCCAAAAGCGGCAAAGAAAGCGTTTCCCACGAACCGAGAACTTCTTCCAAATAGGCTCCGGCCTCCGGTTCCGGATATTTTCCTTTTTCCGCAAGAAGCCGGATCATCCGGGAGGCCCCCTCTTTGGGCTTGAGCAACGCGCATTCTTCAGAAAGGCATAGAGACAGCAATTCTTTTACCGGTTTTATTCTTTTATCTAACGAGCCTTCCACAATAAATATAGCAAGTGTATCGACGGATAAGTCTTTCAAAAACGTCAAAAAATCGGCAAATTCTTTTTCTTCTTTTTCATTTCTTATCGCTCTTTTTAAAAAAAGAGGATTTTGAATCACTACTTCGGTTTTTGAAAAAAATAAGGACTGTCCTCCTAACGTATTTTTACAGACTTCATAATTTCCGGGCGACTCTAAAACATGGATATCCGGTCTTTCCTCTTTAAAATATTTTTTTACCGCCGCCTCCTTACAAAGACTGATCGACACCGGATCATCTCCATAAAAAAGCCGCAGATTTTCTTTTTTTTCACTTTGTATTCCCATTTTTTCTCCCTATATATCTGCGTTCCAACGGGTTCCTGTCCATGTCGCCGAAATCATTCCGTCCAATCCGGTTTGATAAACAGGACAGTCATAAAACACAAATGTTTCCGTATCCGCCCCGCTCATTCGCCCTGTACCCGTATAAATCGCCAATTCAGGATTGATTTTTTCCACCCAGGTACTTTCTACAGTACGTTGAAACGGATCCGCTCCTCCTATCCACAGGGTATGTTTCATTTTCTCTCTCAATTTCTTATTTTGATTTCCTGCTAAAAAAATTGACCAGTTTCCATCAGAAATTGTCCAGGCGCTTCCATCGCTTTCCAACAGGATTTCATTTTTAAGTCGCCATTTCCCTTGCCCGGTATAGCGGATTTTAGCGGAAACGTTTCCGGGAATTTGTAAATTCTTTCCCGTTATCCATATTTCCCGAGAGGGAATAACAGGCACCGCTTCTTTTTTCTGTTTTAGAGATTCCCCGTTTAAAATCAGCAGATCCGCATCAAAAACACCTTGATACGATAAAAAAGATTGTAATTCATCTCTATTTCTTTCTGAAGAGAAATCACTGTATTTATAATAAACGATTTTACATTTTTTTGATACAAGTAAAACGCCTCTGTCCATTCCCAACTCAGGAACAAAAACAGTTGTTTCCTGCAAAGTGAAAAAATAAGAAACAGCTGCAAACAGCAAGAAAATACAGACCGTCCCTGCCATATAACGTTTTTTTCTTATCCTTTTTCTGAAGTATACTCCCATCACCGCCGCATAATAAAAAATGATACTCCGGGGATCCATCCCTCCCAAAGGAAGCGAGGCTTTCGGAAGCTCTGAAATCCATTGATTGATGATAAGGCTTGCGTAAAGAAGATGATCCGCCGCATATAAGATACCGACAGCCAGCGGTTTGACCAAAAAGAAAATAAGGATGGATATAAGACCGGCGATGATCACCCATTCCAATAAAGGTGTGACCAGCAAATTAGCAGGAATAAAATACAAAGGAAACGAGTGAAAATAATAAAGAATCAGGGGCAGTACAAGTATTTGGGCGGAGCAGGATAAAGCAATGCCCTCCCGTATCCAGCCCGGCAAAAAAGGAAATGATAAAACTCTTGTTATGGGGCGGTAAAATAACAAAATACCGGCGGAGGCGCCTACGGAAAGCTCAAAGCTCACGTCATACAAATAGTAAGGATTCCAAAGGAGCATTCCCAAAACGGCGGCGCCTAAAAAATTTAAAGATGCCCCTTTTTCTTCAAGACATACGCCGAGCACCGCCAGGATTCCCATAACGGAAGAGCGGATGACCGGCGGAACAAATCCGGCTATCCCTCCATAGACAAATACCGCAAGTATTGATAAAACAGCTGTCAGCCGCTGTGAAAGCCCTATATATTTCCCAAGAAGATACAGAAAGCCGAAAAGCAGTGCGATATGGGAGCCCGAAACGGACAGAATGTGAATGATTCCCGTCACTGAAAAAGATTCTGTCACCGTTTTAGGAATTTCTGCATAATGTCCGCCAAAAAGTAAGCTCATAAATACAGGCAAACGTTCTTCTCCCACATAAGGTGCAAACATATGACGGATTTTTTCTCTGGCGGAAACCGATTTTTGCAGCCAGAAATAAGAGTCGCCGTGCCGGATAAAAGAAATGTCGCCTCCATTTTGTCCATATATCCGTCCTATGACATTTTGGCTTCTGTATCTTCCGTCCATAATAATTTTTCCGGGATTTTTATACATATGAACAGATTGTAATTTCCCTCTGGCGAAAATTTCATCGCCGATTTCATACGTTTTATCCCGGACACCGTCATACACATAGGCACTTCCGGAAATCATTTTTTCCGTACCCTCAGGATATACGATCTTCTCGAGCGTGACCAAGTATCGGGTGTATTTCTTTTCTCCCGCCGTTTCCACCGGTTCTTCCGCTACCACGCCATAAAAAATCCCCTGTGAGCCTGCCAGATATCGGGATTGACTTTGCCAGATTTGGTCTGCCATTTCCATCCGTCCCCATCCGGCAAAACAAATAAAAAAAGCACTCCCTATATAGACAATGCTTATTTTTTTCCATTTATAGCACAGACACAGAACTGCCAAGACACAACAAAGAATCACTCCTATGCTCCGGAAATCGGCCAGAAAATCCGCCCCGAAAACACCGGAAGCAAAGAAAATACCCGCCCAAAGCAAAGGATATTTCCCGTTCATAATGTAATTTGCTCCGTTATTTTAGCAAATTTACCTTCTCCTATCGTTGGCACTTCTTTTAACTCTTCCTTGGTTTTAAATCCGCCATGTTCTCTTCTGTAATGAATAATTTTTTCCGCCGTTTTTATTCCTATCCCGGGGAGAACTACCAATTCCGCCGTTTCCGCCGTGTTAATATTGACTTTCCCCGGAAGCGCCGTGTTGGTTTTCCCCGGATTGATCGGAATATAAATATGGCTTTCATCTTCCACTGCCGCCGCTAAATTAATGTGGTCCAAATCCGCATAAGGCAAAATGTCTCCCGCTTTCTGCACCGCTTCAAAATACCGGCTTCCCTCCGGCAGTTCATACACCCCCGGTTCTTTTACGGCGCCGGTCACATAAACCAAAATGGCCTTGTTTTTATGATGTGTTTCTTCCGTTTCTATTTCAACGACATCTGAAATATTTTCATTGCTGCCCGGATTTTCATGAAATACAAATAAAAAAAGTCCTATCACGGAAAGCACGATTAAAATAATAAAACACAATACAAAATGTTTTCTGTTCATTATTTCCATGAGAGGACCTCTTTTCTATTTATTTCCCCTGATAAATAAAAAATATCCAAAAAAAGGAGCCTTTCATGACTCCTTTGTTCTTTGTATATGTTATTACCTGTCATGTTCCGGCTGCCCGGCAGCGGCATTGGAATCAATCAGGCTCTGCCGATTTTTCTTCAATGTATCAAGCATGTTCTCCATATTGGTTTCTACATATTTCAAAACGTCTGTCGCATATGTGACGGAACTGTTCCGTAATTCCTCTGCGGAGCGATTTGCCGCCGTAACCACTTCATTCGCTCTTTCCTGTGCCTGCTTCACCAGTTCGCTTTCTTCTGTGATACGGGCAATATAGTCTTTTGCCTGTGCAATCGTATCATCCGCTTTTTTCTCCGCATCTAAAAGAATACGTTCCTTATCGGCAACAATGCGTCTTGCACTTTCCAATTCATTAGGAAGCGACTGGTTGATAGCATCTATCAGTCTTTCTATTTCATCTTTATCGACCATTTTTTTGTTGGTAAACGGTACATCATTTGCATTTCCGATTATATTTTCCAGTTCTTCAAGCAATTTTCTTGTATCCATTTTGCAGCCTCATTTCTTTATGGAACTCATTTTCTTTTTAACCATATCTGCCACATACGGAGGAACCATATGCGATACATCTCCGTCAAAGTATGCCAATTCTCTGACTCCGGTGGAGGATAAATACGAATATCTCCCATCGGTCATGAAAAATGCGGTTTCTAAGGTAGGATCAATCTTCTTGAGCATCAGAGCCCGCTGAAATTCATATTCAAAATCACTGAACGCCCGAAGTCCCCGAATCAAAAGATGGCACTTTTTCTTAGCCGCATAGGCGGTCAATAAGCCGGTAGAGGTATCTACTTCCACATTCGGAATATCTTTGGTTGTTTCCCTGAGCATATCCAGTCTTTCTTCTATGGTAAACATCGAACCTTTTTTGTTGGGATTGACAAAAACCGTAACAATCAGTTTATCAACAAGAACCGCACTTCTCCGGATAATGTCCAGATGTCCATATGTAACCGGGTCATAGCTCCCCGGGCAAATGGCAGTTTTCATGAATCTTCTCCCCCGGAATTTTCACAAAACAGATAACTTACCATGATACCGCCGACTTTCTTCTCTTTCCAGACTCTGCATTTTTCTTTCCACAGAGTCATATCCGGCGGCTCTTCTATGGAATGCTCTGCAATAATAATAGCATTGTTCGCAGGAAGCCTGCAAGCAAAAATTATTTTCAGAACTTCATCAATATAACCTTTTTTATAAGGCGGATCCATAAATATATAATCGTACTGCGTTCCTGCAAGTGCTTTCAAGGAAATGCGTATGTCACCTGACATGACTTTCCCTTTTTCTTCGACATGACACTTTTTCAGGTTTTCATGAATGATTCCCGCCGTCGTTTTATCAAGGAAAGTAGCTTTTTGGGCACCTCTGCTCAATGCTTCTATTCCCATAGCACCTGTGCCGGCAAATACATCCAGAACGTGTGTGTCTAAAATCCCCACATTGGAAAGTACATTGAAAATGCTTTCCCGCACTCGTCCCAAAGTCGGTCTTGTATTTCGCCCGGCCGGTGCAGTAAGAATTGTCCCTTTGGCATTCCCACCAATAATCTTCATAGTTAAATGTCCAATTCAGATTATAACATAAACAAGAATTAAATAAAATTTGCCTGATTATTCATTTCCTGCATCCAGATATGTCTCCATTTCCGCTTTTTTTGCACGATTCATCAAGTTCTCTACCGCCTCTTCCACAGTATGCTCTCCCGTCAATAATTGACAAACTTCTTCGGTAACGGGCATTTCAATATTTTTTTTGCGGGCAATTTCATTAACCAGAACGGCGGTACGCATTCCTTCTACCACCATATGCGTTCCCTCCATAATTTCTTTTGCCGTTTTTCCTTTGCCGAGCAAAAAGCCGGCCCTATGATTTCTGCTATGACTGCTGGTACAGGTGGCGACCAGATCACCCATGCCGGATAATCCGGAAAAAGTTTCTTTTTTGGCGCCAAAATAAACTCCGAAGCGAGTCATTTCAACAAGTCCTCTTGTCATCAATGCCGCTTTTGAATTATCTCCCAACCCCAGACCGGCTAAAACTCCGCAGGCAAGCGCGATAATATTTTTTAAAGCGCCTCCATATTCTACCCCGCGGATATCCCGGCTCCGGTATACACGGAATACGGGACTCATAAACAGATCCTGTACAATTTCCACGGCTTCCGGTATTTCCGATGCGGCTACCGTTGCGGCGGGAAGTCCCTGTCCCACTTCTTCCGCATGATTGGGCCCGGAGAGGACGACAATACGGTCCGTTATGTTTTTCAAAGCGTCCTTAATCACGTCAGAAAGCCGGTGTCCCTCTTTATCCGCCAGTCCTTTGGAGGCACAAACGACCACGGCCTCTTTTTTTAAACACAAAGACAATTTCTCAACAGTTTCCTTTATCGCCTTTGACGGTGTGGCCAGAATGACCACATCCGCTCCGGAAATCGCTTTCTCCGGATCACTTGTGATTTTGACATGAACGGGAATCCGTACTCCCGGAAGGTACTCCTTATTTTCTCTTGCACTTCTTAACTTGGCCGCCGTTTCTTCCCGGCGGCAATAAAGAACCAGGTCATCATGCCTGGCGGCCAGTTGGACAATCATCGCCGTTCCCCAACCGCCGGAACCGATCATGGTCACTTTCATTTTATCCCTTCTTTCTTGCGGTAATCGGTTTCTCTTCTCCCCGAATCAGTCGTCCGATGTTATCTTTATGCTTCACAATAACAATCAATGCCGCTGCCACACTGAACACCTGATACTCTGCCGGCTGTCTCATAATCATGATGACTATCGGCACTACCGGTGCGGAAATGACGGATGCAAGAGAAACAATTCTTTTCCATCTGAAAACGGCCAGCCAAACCACAAAAGATGCCAAGGTCGCATAAGGGCAGATCAGCGTAAATGCCCCCACTCCGCAGGCAACGCCTTTACCGCTTTTAAATTTCAAAAATACGGACCAGTCATTTCCGATAATGGCAAAAACCGCACAAGCTAAGACAAGAACAGGATCGGGCATTCCCGGATAAACGGCGGCCATTCCTTTAAAAAAGTCCGCAAAAAACACAAGAAGTCCCGCCTTTGCTCCTAACGTGCGGTATGCATTAGTGGCTCCGACATTTCCGCTTCCTGTCGTTTTTAAATCCACACCATATCCTATTTTCCCAATCAGATAACCGGTAGGGATCGCTCCAATAAGATAGGCAAGAAGGACGATAAGTACATTATCAATCACAATTCATCACCATCTTTTTTACTTCTCACCACAATCCGGATTGGCGTTCCTTCAAATGAAAAAGCTTCTCGTAAGCGGTTTTCGATAAAGCGTATATAAGAAAAGTGAATCAAATTGGCATCATTGACAAACATGACAAAGGTTGGCGGGCGGATTCCCACCTGTGTCATGTAGTAAATTTTAACCACTCTTCCCGCATGGGCGGGCGGCGGATTCATAATTTTCGCATCTTCCAAAAGATCATTCAAAACGGATGTGGATACGCGCATTGACTGCTGTTCCGCCGCATTATAAATCATATCTCCCAACTTTTGGATTCTCTGCTTTGTCATTGCCGAACCGAACAGTATAAGGGCATACGGCGCAAAAGGAAGCCCATTCCGTATTTCTTTCTCGAACGATACTATCGTGTTTGTTTCTTTCTCAATCATATCCCATTTATTCACCATCAGGATAAGACCTTTTCCCGCCTCATGAATGTAGCCTATGATCTTTTTATCCTGCTCGGTCAATAAGTCATTTGCGTCTAAAACGAAAATCGCCACATCGCAATTATCAATCGCGCGAATGGAACGGATGACACTGTATTTTTCCAAAGGTTCATCAATTTTGCTCTTCCGCCTCATTCCTGCAGTATCTACCAATATAAAGGTTTTCCCCTTATATTTCCAGACTGAATCCACAGCGTCACGAGTCGTTCCCGTTTCATCAGCGACCAGAGATCTTTCATATCCCAATAGGGAATTAATCAGCGTTGATTTCCCCACATTGGGTCTTCCTACAATTGCCGTCCGGATAATATCGGGAGAATCATGGGCCTCTATTTCAGGAAATCCTTCAGAGATTTTATCCAGAAGATCGCCAAACCCTAACCGGTTGACCGCAGATACGGGAAGCGGATCTCCCAATCCCAAAGAATAAAACTCATAAATGTCCATTTCCTGATTCAGGCTGTCCACTTTATTGACGCAGAGAACGACAGGCTTTCCGGTTTTTCGCAATATTTCCGCAATTATTTCATCATCCGCCGCTGCTCCGACACGGGCATCCACCACAAAAAGAATGACATCCGCTTCTTCTATCGCCAATTCCGCCTGCTGTCTGATACCTGTGGAAATATGATTCTTGCCGTCTCTAAATTCTATGCCGCCTGTATCAATTAATGTAAATTCTCTATTGAGCCATCTTACATCACAATAGATTCTGTCCCGGGTCACGCCGGGAATATCTTCCACGATGGAAACGCGCTTTTGGGCAAGTCCGTTAATAATCGTAGACTTCCCTACATTCGGTCTTCCTACTATGGCAACAAGAGGTTTATTCATTTTTCCTCCTTTATATATAAAGCCTTACATGGAGCATACGACCCCATTTAATATCATTCTAAAAATTGTATTGTTTACTGTCAAGTCAAACTATATTTTCCGACACGTGAAAACCTTTAGCCGGCAAAACATTTGCTACACTTGGCAAAATACTCCATACCACCTGGTTCGTATTCATGAAATGCAAACTGGTCTTGCTTTTCGTATCTCCCTGTGAAAGGCTTTCCGATATCCGCCGGTTTTGCGGATACATTCTTCAGTTATTTTCAAATTTACATTTTCTGCTGTGTTCATCTGTTCCTGCCATGTAATCGTATCTGTTTCCCCGATTTTTGACAGTGGAGTCTTTCATTATGCTTCACATTTCATTTTTTAGTTTTGTTATTAAAATGATATCTCCAATTTATTTATGAAAAAATAAAGCTCATATTGAAATCCCGCAGAAAGTGTAAATTTGATATACATCCTACGGAAATTCAATATGAGCTACATACTTATTCCCCTATAAAAATGAAGTTATACGGGAATCCTTTGTATTTTCCCCGGTTTCAGATAAACAAATGCTCCCGTTCCTTTCTCCCGTCCCACTTCTTCTGCAATCTTCATGGTTCTTTCATGGCAGGTAAACAGGAAAATTTGCTGTTCTTTTCCTAATTCCATGAGGAAACGGAGCGTTTCTCTTTGCCGCCCTTCATCAAAACGAACAAAGATATCATCGAGAACAATCGGAAGCGGTTCTATCTGCTTTCCAAAAGAAAGTGCCATAGCAAGACGGATAGATAAGTATACTTGATCGCCTGTGCCGGACGACCAGATCTTTGCATCTTTCACATGGTGCGTGCCGTCTATAATTCCCACATCTTTTTTATTGGAATCAATGACTAAAGAATATTTTCCGTTTGTCATCCCTGATAAGAATCGATTGGCGGCAGCAACGACTTGCGGTTGCTTTCCCGACTCATAACGTTCCTGTGTTTTTTTCAGAACATATTGTGTAAACAGATGCACTAACCATTCTTCCAGTGATGAAGATATTTCCGCTTCCACTTCTTTTTTCTTTTGCAGCACTTTGGTAATCGTATGATCCCCCGCCAGACGGAAAATTTCATTTCTCACCGCCCCCTGTTGCTGTCGGAGCGTGCCTATATCGGCAATTTTTTTCTCTATTTCTTTCGATAATTTTTGATATTCCTCCATCCATATATCATATTCCCCGGTTTCCAAAGATGACCATAAACGGTTAAAGTCTTCATCACTCCCTGCATAAAGACGGAGATCCTGTTTTACATCTTTCCATTCTTTCAATAAGCGGTCATGATTTTCGTGAGCATTTACCTTTTCTGCAAAATCTTCCGCATCTTTGGCATTTACCAGCCGGAAAAGCGCTTCCATCTCTCTTTTGCAGGAAGCCCAGTCCATTTCCAATTTGCTCATTTCTTTTTCATAGGCGGCATGCTGATTATTTTTTTCAGCAATCGCCTGCCATTGTAAATTTCTTTCCCTGTTTTCTTCATATATATCCGCTATGCTGTCCGGTATTGCGGGAGCATCCGATCCGGCAGCTCTAAGGAGATCTTCTGCCCGTTTGGCAAATTGATCTAATTTGCTGCGGATAGTATCCAGTCTTACATCAAGTATCCTGCCTTTTCCTTCTTCTGAATAAATTTTTTGCCACTGCTCTCTCATTTCACCCATCTTTTCAGGTTCTATAGGAGGCAATTTATTTTTTACAAGCCATTCTTTCCATGCTTCCGCCGCAAGATTTTGCAGATTTCTTAATTTCTTCCCTTCTTCCGACCATTCTTTATGAGAAAGTTCCTGCTTTCTTACCGTTTCTTTCCGCCAAGACAGCGCCTGTCGTTTGGCTTGCGCCTTATAAAAATCATTCCGTTTTTTCTGGCACCTATTACGGAAAGCCGATAAATCATTTTCGTTCTCAGGTACAGCATCCGGAAAGTTTTGAACCGCCGTTTCTTTTTCTTTATAAATATTCTCCAATGCCGTATCCAGCCGTTTCAGTTTCTTTCCTTTTATCTGGCTCACATGATTGTTCAGTATGAAAAAAACGATGGCAAGAAGTGCAGCAACTGCCGCTCCATATAAAACAGCATATCCGGAAAAAGACATGTAAAACGCCCCTACGCAGGTAAAAGATCCGACCAGACACAGGAGCCCTGCCCAAAACCAGACGGTATATGACCTGTCTTTTTGAGCAAGCAACTCTTCTTTTTCTTTTTTCAGCGCCGCTTCTTTCCGGATAAAGTTTTCTATTTGATTCGCATTTTCCTCATAAGCTTTCCATTCACTTTCTGAAGATAGGGAACCTGTATCTTCCTCGATTTCCCCAAGTTCTTCGACTTCCGGTTCTCTTTTTTCCCAAAAATGGAGTTCATTATTTCTGACTCCTACACTTTGTGCCAGTTCATTACCTGTTTTCCAATCTACGGAAACACAACTATTCTTCAACTCCAACGGCCGTTCCCACAAAGAAAGTGTATATCCCATATGGATAAAATTTTTTGCCCATTCTGATTTTTCCCGATTAAGCGCTTCCTCATCGGAGAGCATTTGTTTCCATTGCCCTAAGTCGATATACAGCTCTTCCAGTTCTTTTTCCATGCCTGTCCATGGAATAATTTCCTTTTTGCTTCGCGGTTTGTATTCCTCCAATTTTTCCTGCAACACTTCTTTTTGCTCGTTAATCACTTTCATCCGGCTCATCAAACGATTCCATCGTTCTTTTCCGTTGGAAGGAAATACTTTGATCTGTTCACTTAAAGAAAGCTGCCGTTTTATTTCTTTTGCCTTCTTATAATATGCCCATGCTCCCAGACGTTTTTCTAACAGTTTCTCCGCATTACGCCCTTGCGCCAATTGTGCTTCTATTTCATCCAGTTCTTTTTTTATGGATGCTTGCCGTGCCTGGAGAACAGAAAAATCTTTTTCCTGCCCCGCCAATTCCTCCAATTCTTTCCGGATATCCGATAGTTCTGACAACTGCCGGTTAATCTTTCTCTTCCCCTGTCCGGAAGCCACTAAAAGACGTTCCATCTCGTCTGTCGATCTGCCCTTGGCACGGGAAACGGAATCACCGCCTTGAAGCATAAAAAAACGGCTTTTTACCGAATCATTGGATAAAAATGAAAGCCCCTGTAAATCTTCCAATCCCATAGCAAAAATTTGCTCATACATATTTCTGGTCAGTCCATGCCACCAAAGAGCGGGCAGCTCCTCATCAAACCGTTCCATACGGCTATCAACAAACCACTTCACTTTTTCATTACGAAACACACGGTATTCGCTGCCATCTGTCCGGGTAAACGCCATGCTTCCCCTTTTCCCCCGCCAGTTTCCCCGCTCAAAGCCGAACATCATATCACGGATGAAACGGAGCAGCGTCGTTTTACCGCTTTCATTTTCTCCCATGACCACATTCAGTTTATTTGTACACGGTTTCCATGATTCATTCCTGTAGATTCCGTAATTCTCCAACTGCAGATCAGTAATTTTCATTCTTCATCCTCCGATAAAAGCCGGGCTCCCTCACGCTCAGCCTTTTTAAATGCCCGGAGCAACATTTCATCAGATATAAAATTCTTCAATTCACTAAACTTTCCGACTTCCTGCCGTTCTTTTACAATCTCATGTAACTTCTCCATTCGTTTTTTCTCAGGTAGGCTTCCGATGGTATCAAAAGCAGAAAGATAATTTCCTAAAACATCAGGCAGCTGCCTGCGTTCTTCCAGATTAATTTCCGCGCTCGTTTCATCAATAATTTCAGAAAAATAATTGAACAGATGATGAAATTTTTCTTTATCGTTTAAAGTTTGCAAGATATACGCCTGTCCTTCCGGAGAGCCTATCGCCTTTTGCAAGGCTCCGCCCCCATGAAATATAAGGCGCACAATATTCGGTTTTCCTGTCTTTTCCTTAAGCATCACTCTCTGCTTCACTATCTCCTGTATCAGCTCCTCCGGATTCTGAAACGGCGTAATGTCTATTTTCATATCTGTCCACCGAATGACATCTGTCGGAATGAACTTCAAAGTCATTGTCCCATAGGCCCCTACATCAACGAGATAACACCCCTTCTCGTCCGATTCACTGCGATCCAATCCCTGGATATTTCCGGGATAAACAATATAAGGCCGCATGGACGGTGTTTTTCTTGTATGCACATGCCCTAAAGCCCAATAATCCATCCCCGCATTTCTCAAATCTTCTAACGTGCAAGGAGCATACAAACTGCCTGATACCCCCAAATCAGTATGAAGCATGCCGATTGAAAATACATCATCTTCTTTTTTAAACTGCTTTGCCAAATTTTGATGAATATGCCGGGTTTTATAGCTAATTCCGTAAATATCCGCCACTTTTTCTCCCTGCAAAGTCAAGGGGATTCGTTCCACTTCTTTTGATGAAAAGATATGCACCGTCGGCGGTAACGGCACATCTGCCCGCCAAGCTTCATCAGGATCATGATTTCCATGAACCATAAATACTTCTATCCCCTCCTGTGCCGCCCTGTATAATTCTCTCGCAAAAGCCATTTGCGCCGCCAGACTATGATTTTCACTGTTATATACATCGCCGGAAATCAAAATTGCATCCGCTCTGTAATCAATTGCTGCATCAATTACATTGGCAAAAGCTTTAAAAGTTGCTTGATGCACAGCCTCTGTCCACGGTCCCGTATCGCCCCGTGACAAGCCGGCAAAAGGCTCTCCTAAATGGAGATCAGCACAATGGATAAAAGAAAAACGTTTCCCCATAGCTCCTCCTAAGCGAGTATTGTATATTCCAAAATCCACGCATCTCTTATGAGATGCGACAGTTCATCAAATTGTCACCATAATAAATCCAGATATTTCAATCCACGCACCTCTTATTACGAGATGCGACACAAACAGAATATAGAAACAAATCGGGTAACAGATATTTCAATCCATGTCCCCCTGTATGACTTGCATCTTTATCTGAATTTATTATAGCATAGTTAGCAAATTTTAATCTACCTGCGTGAGGTGCGGCTCAATTTCCTTTTGTTCTATATGTTCCTCTATTAACAAAAGAACAGGTAATAAATCAACAGGATTAATCCGATAAAAGGCAATAGACTTAACAGGATACTCTCTATAAACATGGTCATCTGAAAGGCGAACAGAATAGTTGCCAGAATCACTGTTGCCAGGGGACTAATTATATACTTCATTATCGGGTTTTCTTTTTTTGTTCTGTCTATTTCGGTATCCATAATTGTACCCTCCCCACTTTCTCTGCTTCATCAGTATAAGATACATTTTTAATCGCAGTACGTATGCCCCCCTGGCTTCTTGTATTCCAACCCACGCACTTCATGTGAGGTGCAAACACAATTTACCGACCTATGTACGCTGAAAAGGCAATTTCAATCCACGCACCTCGTGTGAGGTGCGACTTAAAACCATAAGGCCATAACCTAGAAATTAATGGGGAAGAATAAGATTGAAAAAAATCGCTACCAAAAACAGAAACACTATCCATAGGAAAAAACCAAAGAGCAACAAGTGATAATGCGGGCGACCATTTCGCGAGCCGTATTCGCCGCAAGCCAAGTAACGAACCTTTCTATCATAATAGCTTAACTCCTTTCGCAAACGCTTAAATTTCAATCCACGCACCTCGTGTGAGGTGCGACATGAAGAATACCGGCGGAGAGTTGACTACCTCTATATTTCAATCCACGCACCTCGTGTGAGGTGCGACATATGACTTTTCGGGAGCTGGAAAAGATATTGATATTTCAATCCGCGCACCTCGTGTGAGGTGCGACAGCATGACCTCTGCCGCCCGGCGTCCTTGATTTCAATTTCAATCCACGCACCTCGTGTGAGGTGCGACCACCCGTTCAGCGGTAATGAGCTGAATATTGCCAATTTCAATCCACGCACCTCGTGTGAGGTGCGACCTTACTAAATCCCTTAACGATTTTTTCTTACGAATTTCAATCCACGCACCTCGTGTGAGGTGCGACATTCAATTCTTAAATAATTTTTCAGAATTTATAGATATTTCAATCCACGCACCTCGTGTGAGGTGCGACAGCGGCGTCTGTTGCCATATCAATAGCTTCCTGTATTTCAATCCACGCACCTCGTGTGAGGTGCGACTTCCGCAAAAGTTGAAAGATTAATCGGATTTTGTATTTCAATCCACGCACCTCGTGTGAGGTGCGACCTTGTTGACCTTGAAAAAAAATGACCTCTGCAAAATTTCAATCCACGCACCTCGTGTGAGGTGCGACAAAAGCTTCTATAATATTTTTGACTTCAGCAGCTATTTCAATCCACGCACCTCGTGTGAGGTGCGACTGCTTGTTTTAGTCTTTAGTGACTACTCTATTATATTTCAATCCACGCACCTCGTGTGAGGTGCGACAATTAAAAGAAAAAATGCAAGAAATAAGCACAATATTTCAATCCACGCACCTCGTGTGAGGTGCGACTTTCGTTCATGGTGATTGTCTCCTTTTGTTTCTTTATTTCAATCCACGCACCTCGTGTGAGGTGCGACATATACAGTACATGATAGATTTGGCGGTGATTATATTTCAATCCACGCACCTCGTGTGAGGTGCGACTTCTGTAGAATTTCTCAATCGGGCGAACTCCTACATTTCAATCCACGCACCTCGTGTGAGGTGCGACACCTACACTGCCTACACTAGTATTGGTAATAAGTATTTCAATCCACGCACCTCGTGTGAGGTGCGACCAATAATCGCTGCTTCTTCACTGGTCACTTTTCTATTTCAATCCACGCACCTCGTGTGAGGTGCGACAGCAAAAGTATATATTTTTTATTAATACTCTTGCGCATAATAGTATTTTTTTCTTTTCATATAGTACTATTATTTTTTCTTTTTTTATAATATGTCTTACTTTATATCTTATTTTTAAATAAATCTGTATTTTTACGGTGCGAAAGCATCTGTTTTTTTATGATTCCTTCCTGTTCGCACTAAATAACTATCCTTGGATTCTGTATTTACATCATAGGTAATAAGAATAAGCATGTTTTCTCCCTACTTCCAAAAGAATGGCGGATACTCTGATAAATCTCCTCGTATAGTTCTTGCCAAAAGTAATGATTGTATATAAGGAACCAGCCCCCAGGGGATTTTTTCTCCCAAAAACGGATGCTTGATTTCTTCCTGTTTTTTCTTTTGCCATTGGGTAAGAAATATTCTGCGTCCCTGTTCTGAAAACTCTACTGCCCCATTAGGTCGTTTGCTGAAAAATGATGAAGTTATTACATTTTGGTTGATACAAGAAACAACAAACCGATCGACAATAACAGCTCTTAATTCTTCCATCAAATCAAGGGCAAGACTCCTTCTTCCCGGTCTGCTCCTATGCATAAATCCTACATAAGGGTCAAGTCCCACGCTCTGTAATGCAGATGCACAGTCTAAAGAAAGCAGCACATACGCATAGGAGAGCATAGCATTTACATTATCTAAAGGTGGACGGCGGGATCTTTGGCGAAAGAAAAATTCTTCTTTATTTCTAAGTATCAGGCTGTCAAATCCCGCAAAATACGTTTGTGCCGCCGCCCCTTCTATTCCCAAAAGGCTTTCAGAATCACTGCAATTTTGTATATCCTGCAATGCATTTGCCAATTGACTTGACAG
>QWCK01002155.1_pt1 | contig 25911 bp, 20 predicted proteins | sample 1972571 | NCBI WGS metagenome assembly QWCK01 (sample SAMN09866710, study PRJNA288562) | Human gut metagenome isolate term2_stool, whole genome shotgun sequencing... | isolation source: gut | host: Homo sapiens | place: USA: California | reverse complement strand
TAAGTACACCCTTAGGGATTCGAACCCTAGACCCACTGATTAAGAGTCAGTTGCTCTACCAACTGAGCTAAGGGTGCATGAAAAGCGACCTTGAACGATGAGTACACCCTTAGGGATTCGAACCCTAGACCCACTGATTAAGAGTCAGTTGCTCTACCAACTGAGCTAAGGGTGCATGGTCTCATGCGTTGGGAAGCGTGCCTATGAAAGACACATCCTTTTCAAAACGTTTGCAAAAGTACGTGTTTTTTTTAAAACATCCAAACGATTCTTGTTTTTTTTTGTTTTATTTTTTAATTCCCATACTGCCAGTTTCGGCTGTCAACAGCTCAACAGCCGTATCTCTGCTGCTGAAATTTGTATGGAGTTTGATGTATTATTTGCTAATGAAAAAGTTAGTTTTGAACTATTGTAAGAATAGCTTTGAACGATGCAACGAATGTTTTTCGTGTCAAGTTTTCTTCACTGTGAAGGGTGCCTTGTTTTTTCTTGTTCTGGATATTAAAATCGGACTTTCATTCAATAAAACCTTTACTTTTCCGAGTTTTGGGCGCAGCCTTGATGCGGATAAGGCTTTTTGGCAGTGCGGATAAAGCTTAACCGCCATGCGACAAGACTCTATCGGCAGTGCGAATGAGCTTGAAACGCAGTGCGATTAGATAGTAACGGGAGGGTCATTCCGTGACTGTGGTGGACGTGTTTTGATGAAATTTTGTACAAGTGACTGTGAATCAGGAAATTGAAAAAAGTGCTGAAAATTCGCGTATTTGAAGACTTTGGTCCTGAGTTTTCAAATACGCGAAACCTGCGAAGCCTTTTGTCCGTTTATTTCAATCCTGTTTTGTGTCGTCACCGCTGTCCCTACTTGTTGTTGGTGCGTATGCGCTTGAGGTTCAGTTTGGCATAGACGGCGGAGCTGAGTGTGGGTTCGCCATAGAAAGGTAGGCTTGCGAGCAGTTCGTAGGCCTGCCGGAATTTGTCAGCCCGCGCCATCGATGCGGCCTTGTAGAGCAGGGTGCACTGTGACGGGTCGAGTTCAAAGGCCCTGTCGGCCAGTCGCTGCATGTCGGCCATTTCTGTTGCGTTGGGTGTGTAGTTGCCTGCAAAGAAATCGGCAAGAATAAACGAATAGATGATTTCTGAATACAGGTTGGGGAAGTGATTCTCGTTGGCTTGCCCAATTTCAAGTGCTTTCTTCAGCGCCGAGGAATAGTTCTTTTGGCGCAGTGTCTGTTCCATTGCGAAGATATCATGATACATCTTCTTATTGGGAAACTCGGTTTCGCTGAGGATAGCCCGCTGCTTATCATATTCCCCGGCATTTTCCCTGCTGGTGACCAAGGGAACGCGCACGAGATTCATATACATTTTCTTGCCGAAGCTATTGCCCAGTTGTTTCTGATAGACATCATTGTAGGTCACCAAGGTTTGCCACACGCTGTCGCGCCTGATGGTATAGGTGAAGTCCTGCAGAAGTCGACCGATTTTCGCGCTGGCCAGTTGTTCACTGCTGAGACTTCCGAGAAAATGGTTGAGATAGGGGCGGACGGAGTCTGGATAGACTTTGCTCATCACGTCATAAAGGAAGTGCTCGACAAACTCCACCGACCGATCTCCCTGTTGCCACTTGGCGCGGGCATCGGCATATTGGCCTGGCAACTTGGACTGGATTGCCTGTTTTGACAGTTTGATAAACTCATCGGCAGGATAATAGCCAGACTGCGTGTCGTACAAATTGCCATCGGCATCGAGCCAATAATAGGTGGGATAAGCATTAGCCTTGAACGATTTGAAGAAGCCGTGCTGCGATTCTTTCTCCGCATCTAAGCTCAAGGCGATGAAATGATGGTTGACAAAATCTCCCACTTTTTTCTGACTGAACACTTCTTTGGCCATTTTCTTGCAGGGACCGCACCAGGTCGTGTAGATGTCTACAAAAATATCTTTGCCTTCTTCTTTTGCCTTGGCTTTGGCCTCTTGCCATGACAGCTTTTGGAAAACGACCTGCTGCCCGTGTGACGTGTAACCATACAGAGCCAGCAGGAATACAAACAGAACTTTTATCTTCATCTTAATACTTGTTCTCAAAATCAACAATTTTGTCGCCCACCTCGTTAAACTGGTGTTTGGTAGTCAGTTTGAAGCCTCCGTCGGTGCTGATTTCCAGAACGGCAAAGCCGGCTCCGGACGACTGCTTTGACTCGTCCTGATAGGCCACAAGCATGTAGCCGTGACTCCGTTCTATTTCGATGTGGTTGATTTTTTGGTCGGCTGCAAGCTCAAAAATCTTCTGTCCGGTCTTGTTGGTCGCGTTGTAGAGGTACAGTGCATTGTCCGAAGCATAGAACATATAGCCCGGAACCATTGGCGAGCAGGCGAAAGTGGTTGCATTGTTGATATTCTCGGATTGGATGACATCGTTGCCTAAGTCTTTGAAATAGGTGTCGGGATCGGCATTTTCGACCCAAAAACCAATAGCCATTTTCAACAGGTGACGCTCGCCTTCCGGAGTTTCGAACACGCCCATATATTCGCGTGCACCGGTGGCGCTGCGTGCGGAGATGTGGGCATAGAGGCAGGTCATGCCCACATGGTTGGGATCGAAGAAGCCTCCGGGGGTGTATACCACGTCTTCCGAGCCTCCCACCAATTCCATAAAGGCTGAGGCTATGTTGTAAACATTGTAGAAGCACATGTTCTTGTTATCGTACAGAATCATGCGGGCAGGGTAGTTGTCGGGATCAACCTCGGTATCACCGAAGTTGGCCTTGTCTGCAATGGCGTATGTTTTGCCTTGTACGCTGAGGTTGGGTTTCACAGTTGGATTGGGCACCGTGGTGTTGGTGGCTCTGTCGTAGGCCAAACCGTTGTCGATGAGGTATTCGCGCATGCTCGTTTTGAAATAGGCCTGTGGCTTGAACTCATCGGGCTCGGCGAAGAAAAAGTCCTTGTAATCGCGTGTTTTCAGCATGGTTGTGGCATCCATGAAGATTCCGCCTTTCCGGTCTTGGCACAGCACCAAGATCTCGTTGGCACTCTCACTGGTGTATTTGTTGAAGTACACCCTTTGAGGATGTTGACCGATGATGTCGCCATGGTTTAGTTTGCTATAGATGTCGCTGATGAGTTTGTCGCGGTCATAGCTCCAGAAGCCAAGTTCAGCATGGCCATCTTTCTCGTAGAGCAGCATGATACCATTGGTAAATTCGTTGATCACGTTGATGGTAAACTGCTTTTTGTAGAAGATGCCGGTGCTGTTGTCTACAGCCTTGAACACCATGGTGTGCTTGCCGGGGATGAGCTTGATCTTCACGTTGAGATCCTTGTCGTGCGAGAGTGTGTCAGCACTGTAGATGGTGTTGGTGTTGTAGGTATACCAGGAATAGCTGAACTGGGAGAGATCGTTCTTGCTGGCGTTGATGACAGGCGATATCTTGAGGAAGTCGTCCACGTAGACATTGTCATACACATCCTCGATACCGCTGATCGCAGCCTCGTTGAGTTGCAGGAAGTCTTCGTTTGTATCATCGTGGACACAAGCAGTCAGCGCAAGGAGTGTAACCGAAAATAATATGATAAGTTTCTTCATTTTTATTTATCTTTTAGAGTGGAGACCAGTCCGCTGTAATCCATGTTTGTGTATCTTCATCCCATACGGGAGTTTTCAGCAAATAGTTATAGACCATTCGTCCGTAGGACATATAGGTTTGTACCTTGGTTCTGTTCCATGTGGGTGGGAAGTCTTCTCCCTGCAGTTGGATGCACAGGCGATGCTTGGCCTTGGAGTATTCTCCGTAGTAGAACGACAGGGGGATGTCCCAGTAGGTAGGCTTGACCAATTGGTTGGTGATGATGACTTTGGCCGTGAGCCTGTCCCCATAACCCAGATTGAAGTTATCGTTGGGTACGAGGGCGAATAACAACGAGACGTCGCTTTTGTCCAGCTCTTTGTCAAAAACCACAACTTTGATTTGTGTCTCTACTTTTCCTGCGGGCAGGACAACCTTGTTGTCTAAGGCTTTGTACTGAACGCCTGCCTTTGCGGTGGATGAAGCATCGATGCTGAAGGCTATTTCGCGGTCGTAGTCGGTTGATTCGCCAATAATTTTAATAGGTACAATCACCGTGTCTTGCTTCACTTTGCCTGAAGCAAACGAATAGGAAATGCTGTCAGATGCAGTGATACTGCTAAAATAGACACTCGGTTTCTCGCTGAATACCATCTGTTCGTTTTCCTGACAACCGGTGACCGATAACAGGAATATTAGTATATATAAACCGCTGAAGATTTTTCTATTCATAAAGCACAGTTGTTTAATCGACGTCATTATTTAAAAAAGGTATTCTCCTTGGGCAAGGGTAACACATAAACGCTTTCCGGATCCGAGAGGGCAGACTTTAGTATTGGCTTCACCTTGTTATTCAAGCGCTTGTAGGCATAGAAGAGCTGACCCTCGCCAATGAACTCTTTGGCATACTCTGCCAAGATGGTTTTTTGCAGGTTTTCTGCCGTAATTTCCTCCTTGGGCAAGCCTCGGTGATATTGAAGTGTGTTGAAATATTCGTTGGTCAGGCTCAGGTTGGGTGCTGTTTCCGCCGCAATGAGGTAGAGTTCTGAAACTTTGATCAACGGCACTCGCTTGGACGCGTTGTATTTGGCAATTGTGAAATAAGGGCCAGCTGCGCCAAGCCACCACTGCCGACGGTAATCCATGTCAAGCGTTGGCGGGAAGATGCGCTTGAGTGTGGAGTTGTTGATTCCGAGAAATTCGTACCCACGCTCGTCCACTACAAAGTATTTGTTCACCATGTCGTCCTTGATACCCGGATATTCCAATGAGAATATGTTTTCCTTTGTAAAGCCGTTATCATCTGAACTTTTAAGGTCGCTGCTTGTAATCAGGGGGAATAGATTGCTGTCGATTACTTCTTTGGCATATTGATAGGCCTTGGTTTTGTCTTCTGGAAGTCCTCTGTAGAGCAGCTCTCTTGCCAACAGGGCTGTTGTCGCATAGTAGTTCATGCGATACTCGCGCCCTTTCCACTCCCCCTCAAGGGCCTTGAGGTCGAAGTTGGCGTGCTTGGGGCCATAGGGATCCACGCCTGCAAGCAGCTCTCTGGCTTCTGTAAGATCCGCCACTACTCTGTCAAGCACCTGCCCAACGGTAAGTTGCTCGAACAGTGTGTTGGTGAATTGATCCACGTATGGAATGGCCTTGGCCTGCAATCCGTCTGCCATGCTCGGGGCAGGTGCGAATAGCCGCAGGATGTCAAAGTGCAGATAGGCTCTCAACCCCAGTGCTTCACCCTTCAGAAGTTCATAGACTCCTGTGGGGAAAACACCCTTCTTGCCATCAATTCGGTTAACGATGCCGTTCGCATTCGATACCACATTATACAGATTCTTCCAGATCTGGTCTTTCCTCTGCTCTTCTTCCGTCTTGGTGTAGTTGTAATTGGCAGCGTAATAAAAGCTGTTTTGCGTTGTCTTCGCCGTTGAGTAATATTGTCCGAGACAATCCATGTAGGTCATGGTCAGCTGTGCTCCATACAACTGCCCATCCCTCATGGAGGCATAACAGCCGATGAGGGCATCTCTGAATCCTTGTTCATTATTGAGCAAGTCGTCTGCTTTCAGCTCTGATTTGGGCGAGATGTCAAACCAATTCTCACATGAGGAGAAGGTTAGCGTAGTGAGGAGCGCTGACAGACAGGTTATTATTATCTTTTTCATATTCCTTGGTTTAGAATGTAAATTGGGCTTTTTCATGCTCCTTGGTTTAGAAAGTCAACTGGGCTGACAATGAATAATGATGGGCGTATGGATATGCAGTACCCATCTCTCTGTGGATGGTTGACTTGTGTAGGAAGTCGTTAGCCGTAAGCATCAGCTTCAAATATTGTGCCCCCAATGATTTGATCAGGTTTCTGTCAAACGTGTATGCCACACTCAGTGAGGTTCCCCTCAGCAGGTTGTCCTTTTCTACGAAGCGTGAAGTGGGCTTGGTTGTCGACAGGTCAGTGATTCGCTTGAACTTTGCGGGGATGCCGGGCGTGGACCATCTGTCGTATAGTGCCCTGCGGTCGACATTCTGATACGGGTTCGCATTCTCCACTTTGTCCACCAAAGTCTGGTTGTAGGCGTAGCCGCCAAAACGGTAGTAGAAGATGGAGTTGAGCTCCCAACCTTTATAATAGGCATTCAGTCCGAATGTCCCAGTCATCTTCGGGTCGGTGGATTTGTAGGGAACATAGTCGGCCTCGCTCCATGTGTTGGTGTACGAACCATCCTTTTTAATAAAGACTTCGTTACCTGTGGCCGGGTCAATGCCGGCTGACGGTACAACCCATATCGAATTGATAGATGCTCCTTCCATATATCTCACATAGGGTTTTGATGATGCATTGGCGTCGGCATGCGAGTTGTAGGAACTCAAGCCTGATGAGATTTTTCTTAATTTGTTCTTGAAATGCATGCCATTGAGGAACAAATTGAGTTTAAGATCCTTTGTCCTGATAACGGCAGCCTTGACGTTAAACTCGAAGCCTTTGTTCTGGGTCTCCCCAAGATTCTCCTTGTAGGAGTCAAACCCTAAGTAGTTAGCCATGGTCACATCAACGAGCAAGTCCTTGGAGTTTTCAACAAAATAGTTGAAATACCCACTCACACAGTGGTCGAAAAGTTCAAAGTCAACGCCAAAATTGTTCTTTTGCGTGCGTTGCCATTTCAGGTTATCGTTGCCGTATGCCTTGATGACGGCACCGATATAGTCTTGATAGGCCAGCTTGCTCATGTATTGATACATCATCATCGACTGGTAGGGATAGAAGTTCTGGTTGCCGGTGAAACCAGTACTCAATTTCAGTCGCAACTGGTTGATGAGCTTGTTGCCCTCCATGAAGTGCTCATTGTGTATGTTCCAACCGATTCCTGAACTCCAGAAAGTGCCCCATCGTTTGTTGCTACCAAAAATGGACGACCCATCCGTACGCATGGATGCATCGACAAAATATCGATCATCATAGCTGTAGTTCATGTTGAGCAGGAAACCCATGAGGCGGGTCTTGGTGGCGTATCCATTCACGTGTGCACCTTCTTTGAAGCCCGTGCCAAGGGCAGGGTGATCCAAGGCTTGGTTGGCAAAGCCGTAGACCGTGTATGCATCGTAGTCATCGTTGGTTTCCTGAATGTTCCATCCGCCATTGAAACTTAGCGCATGCTTTTCCTTCAGCGTGGTGAAGTAAGACAGGATGATGTTGCCGTCATAATTATTGGATAATCTCTTCCCCCTGGTATAGCTGCCTCTGTTCTTCGTGTCATCTACGAAGTCTGTGTGGTCTGCCGACTTAAAGACATCCATTGTGCGGTTGATGCGTTCGATGGAGAAGTTTCCCTTGAGTTTCAAACCTCGTATAATATCCCACTCCACGCTGAAATTGTTCACAAAGTCATCATATACCGACTTGTCGTATGTGTTGAGTGTGGTGTTGTAAATCGGGTTGGCGATTTGTGAGGAGCCTGTCGAAGTGTTGTTGACAAACAGTATTTTCTTCACATGCCCGCTTTCGTCATACGGATAATAGTATGGGTTCAGGTTGGTGTATGTCCTGAATGAGCCGTAGGGCGATTGGTCTGACGAAACCTTGTCATAGGTAATCTCGTCCCTGAAACGCAGGTTCTTGTAGTTGTATTGCAGCTTGATACCCGTGCCGATGCGCGTTCTGCCCGACCCTTTCATCACACCCGACGTGTTGTTGTATGTCAGGTTTACGCCGTATCTGAAGTTATCACTTCCACCTTCGAGCAGCACACTGTGCCTGTTGGTGATGCCTACCGATCGGAGTGGTTTTGAGAGCCAGTCGGTGTCATAGCCCTTGGAGACGAGCTTCAGCCGTTCGTTGTACGTGTCCAAGTAGTCTTCCTTGACATATATATACCTGCTTCCATTGTACAGCCCGGCCATCTCCTCATACTTGAGTTTTTCCGGGGCATGCAGGAGGTTGTAGTCGGAGAGGTCGGCAATTTCAAAGTCAAGGCTTCCGGTATAGTTCAGTTTCAGCTGCCCAGGCTTAGGTGCCTTGGTGTCGATGATGACTACGCCGTTTGATGCCCTCGAACCATAGATGGCCGTGGCCGAAGCGTCTTTCAGAATAGAGATGTTAGACACGCGGTTCGGGTCCAGGTCATAGATCTTTTCCACGCTCACCTCAAAGCCGTCAAGGATAAACGTGGGTAGGTTTGCTCTACCTTTATATTGCTCGTTGAGCAGATTGGCGTCCGTATTGGGTAGGGAATTGACACCACGCACCTGAATGTCGGGAATGTTGTTCGGGTCAGACCCCATGGCCAGATTCTCATTCAGATTAAAAGATGGGTCCAGCGCGGCCACCGTGTTCAGCACGTTTTGGTCGGACACCGAGCGCAATTCAGAGCCGCTGTAATTCGAAACCGCACCGGTAAAAGTCTGTTTGCGCTGAGTGTAATAGCCCGTTACTACCACATTTTTCAATGACAACTCGTCACTCGTCAAGAGAATATTCATCTTGGCAGCTACTTTCTGCCTCACAGGTGTTGTGCCGATATACGATATTTTCAGGAAAGACTCCTTGGGCACGCTCTGCAACGTGAACTTCCCGTCTATATCACTGGTCGTGCCCTTGCCCGTTCCCTCAATCAGAATTGTAGCTCCCATAACCGGGGTACCATCATCTTCCAGCGTCACCTTGCCTTGAACCACGGGTATGATGCCATCGGGTTGTTCTTGGTTTTGTGCACCGACGTGGGATGATGTCAGCAAAAACAGCAGGGTTAGGAGTGAAAACCACATCAAACGTTTATTCTGTTTCATAACTTATCGATTTGGATAATTGATGCGTCAAAGTTAGTTAAAAATTACCACTCGGCAAGCGATTCAACGTATTAATTATAAAAAAAACATAACAAAAGATACAAAGGAGCGGAAAAACCTTTACCTTTGGATTGTAATTTAAAATTCAATAAAATGAAAGCAACAATTAAGACTTTAACAATTTTATGTTTCTCACTGTTATTAACCATGAGTTTTTCTGCATGTAGCAGTGACACCGATCCAGCTGATACAGACGTGTTCGTAGGTAAATATAAGGGTGATATTTCTTATACGAGCCTCAAGCCTGCCAATCACATCGAAGCTTCCGACGGTGAGGTGATTGTTACCAAGCTTGGTTCTTCTTACTCGTTCCACTTCGATCACAAAATTCCTGATCTGAAGAATGTGAACTTCGAAAAGAAGGATGACCACACCTTGGTAAGCATTGGTTCAGCGCTCAAGGGCATCACAATCACGAAGGACAAGTTGGTCATGCTGGTAACGAAGGATGGTAACACTTGGACAGCTAACTGTACAAGATAACATCATATATGATCAGTAATCATGGGGCCGGGAGCAAAATGCTTCCGGCTCTTTTTTTTTTGCTTGTATCTTTCTTGTCAGTCGGTATTCCACGAATAGGTCTGGAATATGGCGGGCGCATTGTTCCGCAACTCCAGCTTCACCTCCTGTTTTGTTTGGATGGTGAACAACGGGTGTGGAAATGTCAAATGAATTGATAAAATCTGGATGATTTTTGATGAAGCATCCAGAGAAAAATGCGCCATGTTTTTACGGACAAAATCTGGCTGAATGCGTAAAAAATACTGAACGTTTTGCGATTGCAGCCTTTTGGTGGTGCGGTTTGAACTTCGTGGCGGTGCCAGGAGACCCTTGTCGCACCGCGATTAAGGCTTAACCGCATGGCCAATCGATATGTAATCGCAGATGACCAAATGAGACTTTCAAGGCCTGTTTTATTAAACGGCTGATTGTTAGGCAACTACGAATGATGCGAATTTCTCGAATTTCAGAGCCGAGGGACTTCGATTTTTAAATGCGCGAAATATGGAGGGGTGTTTGTTAAGAAAAATACGGGTATTTGTCAAGCGGGTGATTCCTTTTCCCCAAGATTCCCATGGGCTTTATCTTAGACTCTCGGGTGACCATTCTTTCTGCCATCTCTCATGATTTGTTTTATTAAACGGCTGATTGTTAGGCGACTACGAATGACGCGAATTTCTCGAATTTCAGACCCGAGGGACTTCGATTTTTAAATGCGCGAAATATGGAGGGGTGTTTGTCAGGAAAAATACGGGGATTTGTCAAGCGGGTGATTCCCTTTCGCCAAGATTCCCAAGGGCTTTATCTCAGACTTTCGGGCGACCATTCATCTTGCCACCTTATCACGGGCTTGCCGTTTTCAAACTCGATGGGCAGCCAGATATAGCGTGCGTCGCTTGGGTGTTTGGGGCGCCAGATATCGGCCATAAAGATAAAGGAGTTTCCTTTCTTCAAGATATAGGTAGACTGTCCTCCGAAAGTTTTGTCGGCATTGGGGCCTACGCATGGGTTCTTGTGCTGAGTCCATGGCCCCCAGATGCTGGGTGCGGAGAACATCCGTGCTTCGTTGGGAGCCCATCCCGTGCACCCGGAGGTAATCATCCAGTAGGTTCCGTCTTTCTTGAAAATGGCCGGGGCTTCATTATGTCCCCCGGGAGCCAAGCGGGTGTATTTTCCGGAATGATGGGTAAAGTCGTCGTTGAGTTCGGCGATGTGCAAGGTCAGGTTTTCCTCAGACGAATAGATATGGTAGGCCTTGCCGTCGTCGTCGACATAGAGCGTCATGTCGCGTGACATTTGCCCCCCTTTGAAATCCCGTTTCCATATCAATCCTTTTTTCACGGCATCGTACCAGACAGGCGTCCACCACTCGCGGTAATGACGCTCGTTGAGCGTGTCGGCGGTTGCCTTTTCCACCTCTCCAAACTCTATGGGATAAATGCCGGCGTTGGCACGCTGGGAGTACAGAAACTTGTAGGGCCCCTCGGGCTTGTCGCTTACAGCCACGCCATAGCGTGCGGCATCGTAGCCTCGACCCTTCAGCTCGAGATGAAACCACATGACAAATTTATTGGTCTTCTTGTTGTAAATCACCTTTGGCCGCTCCAGCGTGCAACCACGCTCGATGTCGTCTCCCTTGTTGTCGGTAACGGCGAGGGCAATGCCATGGTTCTTCCAATGCAGCAGGTCTTTTGATGAATAGCACATCACGCCGTGCAGGGCTGCTGAAGTGTGGTCGGCTTTGTGTTCGCCAAACCAATAGTACGTGCCGTTGTGTTCCAGCACCCCACCGCCGTGTGCATTGATATGTGCACCACCTGCATCGGGCCAAAGTTCTCCCGACCGTATCATTTTGGGCTTGGCCTGCCGCGCGTTCCAATAGTTTTCGAGGCGCTCGGCCTCGGCTTTGGTGATTTGGATCACCGCTCCGTGCTTGGGCGAGCTGAAGTTGGTGGCCTTCATCACCCCCTCGTTGAAGCGTCCGAGAGGTTTGAAGGTTTTGAAGTCGGATGTCTCTACAAAACCAAAGTTGTGTGGGTTCACGCTGTATATGTCGTACATCAACACCCACTTCTTCTCTCCGATGCGTTTCCATACGTTCGGCGCCTCGCAGCCACGGTTCTCGCTGTCGATCTGCTGGGCATGGTAGTCGTTGTAGTGGTTAATTTTGTCCGAAATCATATATTTAATGCCACCGGGCGATTCTTGTGCCACATAGGTCATGAAATAGCGTCCGTCGGGCATGGGGCAGATGTCAGCATCGAGCACTTGAATTTTCTCGTCAGGATATTCGAAAAGCAACTGAGGTTCGGTTTCGAGCGTCGTAAACTCCTCGTTGGCATAGCTGTAATAGAGTTTGGTTCGCCCACCTCCTGTTTGTCTGATGGTGAAATAGACCATGGGTTTCCCCACTTTGGGGTCCCAGATGGTTTGCGGTGCCCATGCGCAACCTATGTCGCCAAACTTCTGTGGAAACAGCTTGTCTATCCTGACGTTGGTGTGCGTCCAGTGAATCAAGTCGTCGGATTTCATCAGAACTAGGGCTCGGTTGTTTCCCCAGCCATAACGGTCAGGGCGCTGCCATTGTGTGGTGCGAAGCCCCATCTGCTTTCCGAATACGTGGAGGTCGGTCATGGCGATATAAAACGACCCGTTGGGAGCGCGGTAGATGTGTGGGTCGCGTATGCCTCTCTGCTCGGCAATGGAGTCGCCCGATATAATGGGTTCTCCGTTGTTCACAGCCGTGAAGGTGTAGCCATCATAGCTGATGGCCATAAACAGGCTGTGTGTGGGGTCGTTGAAATAGGTAAAGAGGTATGCCCCCATCTGCTTTTCGCTACGAGGTTTCTGTTTCAGCCCCGTTTTGGCTTGGGCAGGGGTGAGTGCCAGAGATATGAGAAAAAGTAGCAGAATTGTTTTGAGGCTTGTTTGTTGTCGTGACATGGTTTTTGTGTTGGTGAGTTTACTTATAGCTGCTTGATCAGTTTGTCCTGGTATCTTCTCAGAACTCGAATCCTAAGTTGATAAAGAAGTTTGGCTTCTTTGTCCGATTGGAGTAGCTGAGGGAGCCACCGACAGGGCCGAACATCGAACGATAATAATAAGCCGCTTGACAACCTAAGATGGGACTGTGGTCTAAGAGGTTGTGTAGTTTGTCGGCATGCTGGGCACCGGCAATCCGGAGCAAGATGTAGTTGTTGGTGGTGAGTTGCTCTTGGAGTTTGATTTGGCAGGCAACGAAGTGGGGGTCGGTGAACTCGAAATGGTGAATGCCGACAAATGGCAGTTGCTGTTCGACGTAATGGCCGAACCATTGTCCGCCGATGGCGTTCTGCCTGATGAGGGGGATTTCAGATCCAAAAAGCAGACGACCATAGAGCAGTGGCTGAAGGACCAGGCTCTTGGTCAGTCTGAATGACATGCGCCAGGAGGCACTGACCTCGCTGAAGCCGGCGTGATCCTTGTAGTTCGTAAAATTGTCGGTGAAATAGGCATACTCAGCCCGGAACTTTGCTCCACGCTGAGGGAATATCCAGTCGTTTTCGGAGTTGTAGTGAAAATTGGCATGGTAACTGAAATAATGGTCGTCTTTCAGCTTGAAACCCTCGTTTGTCATCTGACTTGACACCAACACCTTATTATAATTGTAGTAATCCCACCGGGCGCTGACATCCATGGCAATGTTTTTGATATTGATATTGAGCAGGCTGAATTCTGCCTTGTGGTGATTATAGGTCACGTTGTATTTGCTGTCGCCTTTTTCATAGATGTCAAAAGTGTTGTGACGGAAGGTGTAGCCCAATGACACATCGGTAAAATGTTCCGGTTTCCATTTGGCCAGTGCTTCCCCCTTGATATCCTGTCCGAGCCTGATGGTTCCTTCCAGATCGAAGGGACTGTAGGCCGGCGTGTAGATGCCGTTGAGTTGCAGCACAACCATTTCTTCGGAGTCGAATCTCACTCCCAGGTTCCCCTGAATGCGATCGTAGGGAAGGCGCTCCTTGTTTTTTTCTTTTGTCGGGGCAGGTGCTTCCTGGGCTGCGGTGTTGGGTTCGTGGGGTGGTGGGGTGAAGTTTTCGGGCAATCCCAATTTGCGCTTGAGTGCCATGAGCTCGTCCCAGTGCTTCATGGCTTCCTCCTCGCCACGCCTTATGAGTGTGTCGATGGCGGCTTTGGAAAAGCTGGCCGCGCTGTATCCCTCGGTGTTCACCCGGATGGGAATGTCTGTGATCGAGAGGTTATCTTCATATTTGTTCATGCAGTACACATCGACAAGCTGTCCGATGACGGATGCTCCGTTGGCAAGGTCGTCTGCCGTTTTGGGTTTGCCCTGCACCGTGGAGCCTATGATGTAGTCGGCACCCATCTTCTGGGCGATGTCGGCGGGAAAGTTGTTGCGCAGTCCGCCATCGACGAGAATCATGTCGTCCTTTCTGATTGGTGTGAAGACAGCCGGAATGGCCATGCTGGTTCGCATGGCATTGGCCAAAATACCACTTGTAAAGACATACTCCGTGTTGTCCATAATATTGGTGGCCACACAGGCGAAGGGTATGGGAAGTTGGCTGAAGTCCATGGAGTCGGTGTATCCCGCCGTCAGTCTGTTGAAGAGTCGCATGAGGTTTTTGCCTTCGATCAGTCCGCTTGTCTCCGAAATGTTGTTTTGCTTGGAGGTGAAGTTTTTGGAAAGCAGATAGGTGTTTTGTCTTTTGCGGTTCAGAAGATCCTGGGAATAGTAATCAGCGCGGTCGCTGAGCAGAAACTTCCAGTTCTGTTTTCGCACAAGTGTGTCCATTGCATAGCCGTTCCATCCACAACTGTAGAGTCCACCTACGATGCTTCCCATGGACGTTCCGGTGATGATGTCTATGGGGATTCCAGCACGCTCAATCACCTTGATCACGCCAATGTGTGCCATGCCCTTGGCCCCTCCGCCGGCGAGAACCAAGGCCACTTTTTTGGTTCTATTCCCGGGCTTGACTGGAGCAGATTGGGAAGGAGTGGGGGTGGCAGAACGTTTGTCCGAGAAGTCGTGTTCCGACTGGGCAAAAATATGTACAGAAAACGCGAAAAATAAGAAGAGGGCGATAGGTTTGAAGACTCTATTTTTCATGCTGCAACGTAGATTTCTGAGGTGATTGATATATTCCTCGTGCAAATATAATGTGTTTTTCCAAGAAAAACAAAAATATACTAAAAAGTTTTCCAATGTCATCTAATATGACTAAATTTGCACAAAACATGAACGTCGATAAAAGATGAAATTCGCAATTATAGCAGCGGGAGAGGGCTCTCGCTTAGCAGCAGAAGGCGTGCAGGAACCCAAGCCGCTCGTAAAAGTGTGTGGCGAGTATCTCATAGACCGTTTGATGCGTATTTTTGTTGAGAACGATGCAGAGGAAGTGGTCGTCATTTGCAACGACTTGACCTCGCTGGTGAGCAGTCATCTTCGCCATATCTCTGAGAAGGGTCTGAACGGAAGACCTGTGCCCTTGCGCTTCGTTGTCAAGAGTACGCCGAGTTCAATGCATTCCTTCCATGAGCTGAGCGGCTTGCTTGGTGATGCACCTTTTGTGTTGACCACGGTCGATTCTATTTTTCGCGAACAGGAATTCTCCGCCTATGTCAAGGCTTTTGAGACAGTGTTGGACGAGGGCGGAGACGGACTGATGGGCGTTACCGACTTCATAGACGATGAGAAACCCTTGTACGTGGGGACGGACGAGCAGATGAACATTACCGGATTTTATGATGACAACAGGCTTGCCAATCGTTATATCTCCGGTGGAATCTACGGACTTGCGCCGTCGGCTCTCGAGACTCTGGACAACTGTATGCAGCGGGGCGAAAGCCGCATGCGCAACTTTCAGCGTGGACTGATTCGTGACGGTAGACGTTTAAAGGCGTTTCGGTTTTCCACCGTGTTCGACATAGACCATGCTTCAGACCTTGCCAAGGCAGAGGCATTTCTGGCAACGGAAGGTCAACCGAGCAGCAACGCATAGGAAACATGGATGTGAAGAAGTTTCTTGCCATACGTCGCGATGACCGTTTCTCGCCTAATTCGGTGGAGAATGATCGCCTGATATTGCAGGCCGCATGCCATGAAATCGCAGGCTTGCTGGGGATTGAGGAGGACATTCGCATGATGGACGAGGCGGAGTTGCCGAATTTCCCGGACGCAGTTGACTGCTACATCTCAATGGCTCGGTCGGACGAGGCATTGCAAGTGCTGGCGGAACAAGAATCCAAAGGCAGTATCGTGGTCAACACGCCGGGTGCGGTGAAGCACTGCCAGCGCTCGCGGCTCAATCACCTCATGCATGAAAACCAGATTCCAATGCCGGGGGAGAAAAGCAGCGGAAGCTACTGGCTGAAGCGTGGCGATGCGGCTGCACAGTCCAGCAAGGATGTGGTGTTCTGTCCCGACAAAAAGTCCTTGGAGCATGCCAAGGATGCTTTCCTGGCGCGGGGCATCAGCGATATGGTGGTCAGTGCGCATGTTCCCGGCGACTTGGTGAAGTTTTATGGTGTCGGAACCCGTTTCTTCAAATATTTCTACCCCAGCGATGATGGCATGTTCAAGTTTGACAATGAAGTTCGAAACGGCAAGGCACACCATTATTCCTTTGATGACGATGCGTTGCGTGCAGATGTATCAAGGCTCGCCGAACTCGCCGGAATCGATATATATGGCGGCGATGCCATTATCAGGGAGGACGGCCGATATTATATCATTGATTTCAACGACTGGCCAAGTTTCTCGCGATGCAGGGAGGAGGCGGCCAAGGCCATAGCTGGCGAGATTGTCTCCAAGCTATTATAATATTTATAAAACAGACCTCCTTGGTGGAGGAAACAAATTACAAAAAAGCGAAATGGCTACATTTAAGGAACTGTTACAGTCATCTCTCAAGTCGAAAGACACGGAAGAATGGTTGGATGTGCATTTTACCCGTCCGATAGGACTGGTCTTTGCCCTATTGTGGAACAAGTTGGGCATACATCCCAACACCATTACCATTCTATCTATTTTCTTCGGTGTCGGAGCCGGATGGATGTTTTATTATACCGATCTCACCCACAACATCATGGGCGTAGTGCTGCTGATGCTGGCCAATTTCTGTGACTCCACAGATGGTCAGATGGCCCGCCTCACGGGCAAGAAGACCCTGGTGGGCCGGGTTTTGGACGGAGCCTCGGGCGATATGTGGTTTCTTGCGATCTACGTAGCGCTCTGTCTGCGGATGCAGGGACAGTTTATTCCCGGAACGCAGATGCGTTGGGGTATCTGGATATGGTTGTTGGGAATCTTGGCCGGTTTTCTGAGCCATGCGCCTCAGGCCATGCTGGCTGACTACTATCGGCAGATTCACCTTTTCTTTCTCAAAGGCAAGGCGGGATCTGAACTCGACAGTTATGCCCAACAACGTGCGGTTTATGAGTCCACGCCGAAGGAACAGGTGTTGGCGCGGCTCTTTTACAACAACTATGCAGGGTATTGTAGAAAACAGGAAAAGCGCACGCCCAAGTTTCAAAAATTCTTTGCTGCCTGGAAAGAAAAGCTTTCGTCGCATCACAGCGCCGTGCTCGAGCCGGTGCGTCAGGCATTTCTTGACGGGAGTCGCCCGATGATGACCTATGCCAACATCCTGTCATTCAACGCTCGTGCCATCATTCTATACATCACGTGTCTGCTTAACTGTCCGTGGATATATTTTCTCTTCGAAATCACAGCGTTCAACTTCCTTTACGGCTATATGCACAAAAGCCACGAGAACCTGTGTCGCGACATGACTGTTGAACTCTCCAAACTCCCGAGCCATGATTAAAGGATATTTATTTGACTATGGTGGAACCCTCGATACAGCAGGTTGCCACTGGGGACAAATGTTATGGGCAGCCTATCAGCGCCAGCATGTGCCGGTAGGCGAACAGGATTTTCGCGATGCCTACGTCTATGGCGAGCGCAAATTGGGCAACGAGTCACTGATTCGTCCCGACTTCACTTTTTACAAGACGCTTGCCGTTAAGATTCGTCTGGAAATGGAGTGCCTCTGCATGTCGGGAGCGTGGAATGCTGACGAGTCGGAATTCAAGAGCAAGCACAAGGCTGTGCTCGAAGACCTTTATACACGAGTGAAAGCCACCACTAACTACAGCGGGAAAGTGCTGGCCAAGTTGCAGGCACGCTACCCTTTGGTGCTTGTGAGCAACTTCTATGGAAACATCAATACTGTGTTGCAGGAATTTGGACTCAGCACATACTTCGAAGACGTTATCGAGTCTGCCGCTGTTGGTATTCGCAAGCCCGATGCACGCATCTTCAGGTTGGGTGTGGAGAGTCTTGGCCTGAAACCGGAGGAAACGGTCGTTGTGGGCGACAGCTTTTATAAAGACATAGAGCCTGCCCGCAAGCTGGGATGCCATACGGTGTGGTTCAAGGGTAAGGGATGGACCAATAGAAAGTTTGACGAGACGGTGCCCGACCATATCATTACTGATCTGGCACAGTTGTTGGAGATATAGTCTGCGGACATTAAAAGCAAACGAATGAAAAGATTCAGGATATTTCTTACATGGATACTGCTGGTGCTGACGACAAGTATCAGTGCTCAGATACATGGTGTGATTACCGATGCTGCGACCGGCGACACCCTGCTTTATCCCAGTGCATCGTACAAGGGTCATCATGTGGCGGTGAGCGGTAATGCCCTAGGTGAATATTCCATAGCCCGGCATGAGGGATGGCAGCTCACGTTTTCGGCAGTTGGCTATAAGTCCAAGACCGTTAAGATTACATCCGGCACGCCATCTGTGCTCAATGTGAAGCTCCGCCCGGACACCAAGCAGCTCAACGAGATAGTGGTCAAGTCCAAACGTGGGCGCTACAGTCGGAAGAACAACCCCGCCGTGGAACTGATGAAGCGTGTCATTGCTGCCAAGAAGCACACCGACTTGCAAAACCATGACTATCTGCAATACACCAAGTATCAGAAACTCACGTGTGCCATTAATGACATTAACACCGGGGATATTGATTCTGGGTTTATCAGTAAGCGCCGTTGGTTGCTCGACCAGATAGAAACCTGTCCGTACAACGACAAACTGATTCTTCCCATCAGCGTCAACGAGACGGTGACGCAGCACATCTACCGCAAGAACCCCAGGAGCGAGAAGCAAATTATAAAGGGAGAAAGTGCTACGGGCATCAACCAACTCATCCAGACCGGCGACATACTCAATGTGGGTATGAAGGATGTATTTACTGACATTGATATATACGATGATCAGATCCGGCTGCTCCAATACCCGTTCACCTCGCCCATCGGCAAGGATGCCATATCGTTCTACCGATTTTATATTGAGGACACCGTCTATGTGGACCGGGACCTTTGCTACCACTTGCAGTTTATTCCTAACAACCAGCAGGACTTCGGATTTCGGGGCGAGCTTTTTATCTTGGCTGATTCGTCGCTTCACGTGAAGCGGTGCAACCTGACCATTCCGAAAAACAGCGGTGTGAACTTTGTGGAAAACATGCAGATTAAACAGGAATACAGCAAGTTGCCCAATGGCGAATGGGCATTGAGTGTTGACGATCTGTTCATAGAATTGAAGATATCCAATCTGTTGTCCAAGGTGCTGGTTGTGCGCACAACCCGACTCAGCGACTATGCTTTCGACGAACTTCCCAAGCAGTTGTTCAAGGGCAGGACCAAGGAACGCCGCGAAGCCAATGCCCAGATGCGCGATGAGGCTTTTTGGAACAAATACCGGGGCGTGGAACTCACCAAGAGCGAGAGTACCATGGACGCCTTTGTTCATCGTATAGAGCAAATCAAAGGATTTAAGTACATCATCTTTGGCGCCAAGGCTTTGATCGAGAACTATGTCGAAACGGGCGACCAAAACAAACCGAGTAAGGTTGACATCGGTCCCGTGAACACCATGATAACCAAGAACTTTATCGACGGGTTCCGTACGCGTGTCAGTGCACAGACCACAGCCAACCTGAGCAAGCACTGGTTTCTTTCGGGATACCTTGCCCATGGATGGCACTCGAAGAAGACCTATTATAAAGGTGAGCTTACCTATTCTTTCAACAAGAAGGACTATCTGCCCCGTGAGTTTCCAAAGCGCACATTGACCTTCACTTCGACCTACGACATCAGCTCGCCGTCCGACAAATTCATACATACCGACAAGGACAACGTGTTCACGGCCTTTAAGTGGGCCACCGTGGACAAGATGATGTTCTACAACCGGCAGCAGTTGCTCTTCGAGTATGAGCATGAGTGGGGCATAAAAACATCTGTGGGCTTCAAGACGGAGCAGAACGAGGCGGCCGGACGTCTGTTTTTCAACAAGCTGAGCAGCGGCACCACATTTTCCTTCCCCGATAACATCGTGGCGGGCGACCAGTTGCATAATGGCAAGATACGAACAACGGAGCTGAGTTTCAGACTCACGCTGGCTCCGGGACGTACCTATATCAATACCAAGCAGCGTAGGACGCCCATCAATCTTGATGCTCCCGAGTTGATGATCGGTCATACCATAGGATTGAAGAATGTCCTGGGAGGAGAATATAGGTATAACTACACGGAAGCAACGCTCTTCAAACGTTTCTGGATGAAAAGCTGGGGCAAGATCGACGCGCATATCAAGGCGGGTGCCCAGTGGAACCGCGTTCCCTATCCGTTGCTTATCATGCCTGCGGCAAACTTGAGTTACATTGTTCAGGATGAGGCGTTCAACTTGATCAACAACATGGAGTTCCTCAACGATCGGTTTGCAAGTCTTGATGTAGGATGGGACATGAACGGTAAAATTTTCAACCGCATCCCACTGCTTAAGAAACTGAAGTGGAGAGAATATTTTGGCGTGAAGTGCCTGTGGGGACAACTCACCGACAAGAACAACCCGTTGCTGCCCGAAAATGCAGGCAATGCCAATCTGATGCAGTTCCCGGAAGGCTGCTACGTGATGGATCCCAAGCGCCCCTACGTGGAGTTGATAGCCGGAGTGCACAATATCTTTAAGCTTCTCCACGTTGAATTTGTACATCGCTGCAACTACACCTACCTGCCAACTTGCACCCGAAACAGTGTACGGTTCATGCTGAGGATGACGTTCTAAGAAAATTTTGTATTTACAGACTTAGCCTGATATGTCGCGCCTACTGTTCAAGTAGCGCGACATGTCAGGCTAAATTCGTAGATAGGTCTCATATTCATGCGATTTACTTTGAACGTTGCCATGTCAAGGTATAACCGTAATGAAACTTAATTGTTATTCCAATGTAACAGCTGATTAATACTGTAGAAACATTCAGTTTGTAATTTTGCAACCATCAAAATAGTCATGCGGTATAACAAGCAGTAAACTATAATATCATATGGGCAATTACAGGATAAATGGTGCATTCAGGGAAAACAAGAACGAGTTGTGGCCCTTGCCCCAGACAGAACTCAACACCAACAAGCTCATCCAAGAGAACAATCCCGGATATTAGTAATCAAAATAACAAAAAAAGATGATTAGAACTTCAGTATTCGTAGCATTGATGCACTTGGCCATTTCTGGCTTTGCACAAAACTCAAGCTTTACCATAACCGGTAGGGTGGTCGACGAAAAGGGCAATGGGATAAGTAATGTGGTGGTCAACGATGGTTGCCACTTCGTGAAAACTGACAACACTGGCACTTGGCACTTCACCACAGACACTGCCTTCTGCAAGTTTGTGAGCATCTCAACCCCGTCCGCCTATGAGTTGCCACATCGCAATGGTCTGGCCTTGTTTTACAAGCCGATGCGTGAGGTGGTGACGAACAAAGACAACAACTTTGTACTGACCAAGCGAAAAAAGCCATGTACAACGTTCAGTTATTTAGCCATTTCTGATCCACAGGTGCGCAACGAGGAAGAAATGAACAGGTGGCGTCGTGAGACGGTCAATGATATGCGTCATGTGGTCGATTCCTTGAAAAAACACAGAGAAGTGATAGGTATGACCCTCGGCGACTTGGTGTTCGACAAAATGAACTTGTATGATCCCTATGCAGAGTCCTGTAGCACGTTGGGTATCACCATGTTTCAGACCATTGGCAACCACGACCTTGACAAGCGATATCAGGATTTGCACAACATGCGTGTCGGCTCACCAGTGTATGGCGAGCATGTCTACAACAGCTACTTTGGTCTCACCGACTATTCATTTAATATCGGCAACGTGCATGTCATCACCATGAAGAATATCAACTATGTGGGATATAAAAAATACATCGAGGCTGTCACAGACCAACAATTGGAATGGTTGGAAAACGACCTCAGATTTGTGCCCAAAGGTAGTGTGGTGTTTGTCAATATGCATGCTGCAGGTTGGAACAAGATAGGCAATGATGGCAACTTTCGTGAGGCCAAAGATGTAGAGAGGCTATTGAAAGACTATGACGTCCACTTTTTCTGTGGCCACACACATTTTTATCAGAATATAGAGGTGACTCCCACCTTCTATCAGCACAACATCGGTGCCGCTTGTGGCACATGGTGGGCCGGCGACTACAGTGTGTGCGGAGCTCCCAATGGGTATCTCGTGGTAGACGTCGATGGCAATGACGTGCGCTGGCATTTCAAACCTACCAAGGGTAGCTTCGCCGACCAGTTCCGCACTTATCTGCCCGGCCAATTCCGCAGCCAGCCCGCAACGGTGGTTGCCAACGTGTGGGACTACGACAACCGCTGCAAGGTGGAGTATTACGAGGACGGTCAGCACAAGGGTGCCATGGAGAAATTCACAGACATTGACGATGCCTATCTGGTGCAACAGATCACATTGGGTAAGAAAGCCAATGCACTGACCGGCCATCTGTTTCGTTTTAAACCTTCGGTGGGTACAAAGCAGATAAAAATTGTGTTTACCAACAGGTTTGGCGAACAATATAGCCAAACTTACAAGTTGTAGTTCTAACTCCCGGATGAGACGTCGGCTGGCCACAGATTACAGGTGAGCGAGCGCTCATCAGAGCTTTGTCGCCAGCGTACATCGTCCGCGATACACGCGTACTTCGGCCGTCGTCCACGTGTACGGCGGCCGCCGTACACTTGCTTTTCGGCCGCCGGACGCTGACGAAACGAGTCAAAAGACAGCGTGATGCGCGGGTGGCGAGCATGCCACTCCGTGTTTGAGGAGACGAAGAGGGGTAGGAGGTTATGCCCGATGTTGCAAAACCTCGTCCATTTTACGGCGACCGTAGCTAATCAGTTCTGCAGCCTTTTCAAAGTCGAAAAGGCCAAAGCCGTCCATCGGAAGGTTCACATAAATGTCGGGTGGGGTGAGGCGCAGCGCCATTTCCGTGTTGTTCTGGATGGTCAACTTGGTGATGCGTGTGGTGAGGTTCATATAGTTTGACGTGGGTTCAGCTTTGCGAAAGACACTCTTGATCCATAAGTCATTGTTGCCATCTTTACCTCGAGTTTGGCCATTTCCCACGAATGTGGTGTCGGGTTCCTCGTCCGGCGCGCTCACGTTGACCGCGACAAGCAGGTCACCCTTTTTACGTTCCACCCGGTCGAGGGGCAGAGCGTTGTGAATACTCCCGTCCACGTATGCATGGTTGTTCATGCAGATTGGTTTGAAAAACAAGGGGATAGAAATCGATGCACGAATGGCCATCTTGAGGCTTCCCTGCCGGAATACCACCTCCTTGCCGCTCACCAAGTCGGATGCCGAGCAGCAATAGGGTATGGGGAGATCCTCGATGGCGGTGTCGCCGATGAGTCTGTCGAGTATTTCCATCACCCGGCTGTCACTGGCAATATGGTCGGTGTGGGGTGCGAAGCCCAAGATGCGGTACATGCGCATGCGCGTCATGCCCTCAGCTATTTGCTTCAGTTCGCCCATTTTGCCTGCGGCATAAAATCCGCCCACAAGTGCACCCATCGATGTGCCGGCTACCGACGTGATTCGGTAGCCATGGGCAATGAGCGATTCGATGGCTCCGATATGAGCCCATCCCTTTGCACCGCCTCCGCTCAACACGAGTGCGACATCCTTAGAAGTCTTGTGACGTTTCAGGAACAGGTTCCACAGTTCTTTTAGACTAATCATGTGTTGCAAATATACGCAAAATTCTGAGATTGATAAAGATGTAAGATAAATAAAATGCCATTTTTTTATGAGAAGAACGGGCTAATGATTTGGAAATTTTATCTATCTTTGTCGAAAGTCTTTTTGTTTGACTGTAAACACATTGATGATGAAAAAAATATCTTTTTCCGCTATCCGGGACCAATTCGTGGCGATGTGCACACGCTTCCCCATTGCCTTAGCGTTTATCCTTGCCTTCACTGTATGCGCCATTTGCGTCACCCATGACGTCATTTCTGAGGAGAAATACTGCTTCTTCGCCACATTCTACTCCGCTTCGGCGGCTTTGCTATCGGCCGTGTTGCGTCTCTGGGACGAGGAGACCGACAACCGACGGCTCAGTTGGGGCGTACAGCTGGCGACTCAACTCGCGTGGTTGGGATTCATGATCTACCTTGTTTCGGAATGGGAGCTGGGCATCATCCATGTGACAGCCCTCGTCTCCCTCATGGTGGCTATGGTCATCGCCGGCTTTCTGGTGTCGTTTACGAAAGAGAAAACCGACCTTCCACTGTGGCATTTCACATTCCGCACATTGCTTGCCGCCGTCGCTGCCATCGTCGTGAGCAACATTTTTTGGGGTGGTATCAGCCTGTTGTTCACCTCTTTTAAAGAGTTGTTCTCGCTACAGCTATGGAACAATGCGGAGTTCGACATAGCCATTGTGTGTCTGGGATGTATCACGCCTGTCCTCTTCTTGCAGCTTCTGCCCGGTGGCCAACGCAAGCACGACCGGTCCATTCAAGGCATGCCCCGATGGGCCAACGCCGTGGTACACTATCTGTTTGTGCCGCTCACGGTGGCTTATCTCGTTACGCTTTATGCCTACGCCGCCAAGATACTCATCACCTGGCAACTGCCCGACGGATGGGTGTCGTGGCTCGTCTCGGTGCTCATGCTGTTGATGGTGAGCCTCACGGTTTTGCTCTATCCCTCCCGGTTTGACGACACGCGGAAGTTTGACCGCACTTTCACCCGCCTGTTGCCCATGCTGGTGTTGCCACTCCTACTGCTCATGACAATCGGTATCGTGCGCCGTTTCAGCGACTACGGCATCACGGTGCCTCGACTTTACCTCGCACTGTTCAATCTCTGGTGCTACGGAGTGTGCCTTTGGCTCATCGTGCGACAACCCAAGCGCTTGGCGTGGATTCCCGCCTCGTTTATCATCCTTTTTGTGGCAAGCTCAGTAGGACCGCAAAGTTTTTCCAACATCACGTTGCGTTCGCTCTCAGCCAAGGTCAAGACCGCTATGGCGGCTAACGGCATCAACCGTTTTCCAATGAACGTAGAAGCCGTTAAAACATGGAAACGCGATACCGCCGAACAGCATCGGCAAGTTTCAGACCAGCTCCTCTATCTCGCCCAAACCTACGAAAAGCATGAACTCTCCCAGCTGGTCGACTCTGCTGCCATTGCATATATCATCAAAAGTTATTATAAGGAGAGTGCTGAAAACGATGGAGACTTGACAGTCCGCAGCTCAAGCATGTCCGAGCAGAGCTTCCCCGTGCCTCCCGGCAAACGCCATTGTGCCAGCGCTTCATTCACGGGCAATGATGTCCATATCGCAGGCGACACACTTTCGTGCACCATCACACTGAGCGAAAACGGGCACGAACGCACCCTGCCCCTGTCGTTCTCCGTGAAGCAACTGCGCGCTATGCAGTCGCAGCAGAAGCCCTACTGGACGTTCAACATATCGCAGGCCACTGTCTATCTTAGTTCGCTGTACTATTACACCTACAGCAACACCCTTACTTTTCAGGCCTGCATCTTCTATTAGCCCTACATTCTATTCACTTTTGATGACCAACAATGATAAGAAAACAGGGCTTCAATTCCTTTTTCAAGAAACTTTGAAGCGGCCAATCTTGAGAGCGAGAGATTTCGAGAATTTCTCAAGCAGTGATTTCCTGTGCGCAGCAACGCATGACATCGATGCAAAAAATGCGATGTGTTGAGCAGGAATGATGAAGTTTTGTATTACCTTTGCACGTTGATAATTTGTGTGAATCGGGACGGCACGTGTCTTGAGGTCACCCCTGATGCATGTATGACCAACTTGTTATGAACAACGCAACTCTCTCTCCATTCAAGAAGACTATACTGGGCGTACAGTTTCTCTTCATCGCCTTTGGTTCCACGGTGCTTGTGCCTTTGTTAGTGGGGCTCGACCCGGCCACGGCACTGATGACGGCCGGCATCGGCACCTTTATTTTTCATTTCGTCACCAAGGGTAAGGTACCTATCTTTCTGGGCAGTAGTTTTGCTTTCATCGCACCGATTATTGCGGCCAGCAAACAGTGGGGAATGCCCGGGACTTTGGCAGGAATCATCGGGGTG
>QWCK01006090.1_pt1 | contig 25917 bp, 21 predicted proteins | sample 1972571 | NCBI WGS metagenome assembly QWCK01 (sample SAMN09866710, study PRJNA288562) | Human gut metagenome isolate term2_stool, whole genome shotgun sequencing... | isolation source: gut | host: Homo sapiens | place: USA: California | reverse complement strand
GAAGGCCCACTAGTTGACCAAATGAGAGCTGCAGCTGACGAAGGTAAAATCGGTGGCTACAACACATTTGAAAGAAATGGTTATGGTAACGTAACATTCCTAACAGACAGAGGAGCTACTAAATATAAAGAAGTTAGACAAGCAATTGCTCACCTAATGGACAGAAACAACTTTGTTCAATCATTCGCAGGCGGCTACGGTGTAGTTACAAATGGTATGTACGGTACCAGCCAATGGATGTATAAAGAAAGAGGAGCTGATCTTGAAGCTAACCCAGAATTCAAGAAATATCAATTAAACCTTGATGAGGCTAGCAAACTTCTTGACAAAACACCTTTCACATTTGAAAAAGATGGTACAACCCCATGGGATAAGGCAAAAGCTGATGAAGCCTTCGCTAAAGATCCAGATGGATTTGACTACTACAGATACGATAAAGATGGTAATAAACTTCAAGTTAACCAATACGGTTCAGATGAATCTCCAATTACAACACTTATCTCAAACCAAGTGCCAGTAAATGCTAAGCAAGTTGGTATGGAATATAACGTAACAGCTGGTTCATTTGCAACATTGCTTGATTACTACTACTATCCAAAGGATGATGCAGAATATACAGCATTCAACATGGGTACAGGATTTGGTACACCATTTGATCCATGGTATCAATACAACTCACAAGGATCTAACAACACAACAAGGACTAACGATCCAAAGGCTGACGAAATCACAGTTAAACTTCGTCAAACAGATCCAACAAAGAAAGACGAATACCTAGATAACTGGGAAGAATTCCAAATGTGGTACAACGACTATCTACCAGAAATTCCTCTTTACTCTAACCAATACCACACAGGTTATACAGCAAGAGTTAAAGGTTTCGATATCAATACACCAGTTTGGGAATCTGAATACCAAATCAACGCTATGTCAATCGAAAAATAAGAATAATTTTTAAAAGGCAGGGCCAAAGAGCCTTGTCTTTTTTTGTGTAAACAGAATGAATATATAAATTTTTTCATAAAAATCTCTTGCTATTAAAATTCAAATACTATTCGTAATAATGATTTATTTTACATTTCACAACTTGGCTTAATAGAGCCAATCACCCTGTGTAAAACTTGATAGAAAAAATAACAAAAGATGAAAAATATCTTATTTATAATGATAAATATCCAACTATTTGTAACTGGGCGTGTAAAAGCTTGACAATAAAAATTTAATGAGTTAAAATCAGTATATAAAGTAACTTATTTTAGGGAGGATACAATGAAAATTAAAAAAGTATTTTCATCACTTATGGCTTTAGGCCTTATGACAACGATTGCAGCGTGTGGTGGCGGAGATAAAGCAGACCAAACCACCGACACAAAGGACAATCAAGGTCAAGAAACACAAACAGAAGGTGAAGCTAACCAAGAAGGTGAAACAGCTGCTGAAGGTGAAGAATCTGTAGAAGATTTTGATAAACAAACTTCAGATGACACCCTAGTTGTTGGTGTAGAAGAAATCAATGGTGACTTCATCGGTGGTTGGACAAACAATAAAACAGACGTAAAAGCTCGTAGATATATGGGTATTGAAGGCAACAATGGCTATTCAACAGTAGTTCAAGATGAAGGCGGCCAATGGGTTAACAATATGACCATTCTTGAGAAGGAACCAGAAATCGTTACCAACGAGGATGGATCAGAAACAACTACCTTTACTATAAAGAAAGATCTTAAATTCTCAGACGGTGAACCAATTACAGCTAAAAACTACTTATTTGGACCGCTTTTAGAATCCCACCATTCCTACCAGGTAGTTACAGGATCAACCAATATCGGTTCTGATACTATCAAAGGTTATGAAGATTATTTTGCAGGAAATAAAGACACCTTAGAAGGTCTTGAACTAGTAGATGATTATACATTTAAGGCAACAATATCAGCTGACTTCTTACCTTACTTTGAAGCAGCATCACTAAGAGGTTATGGTCCATTCCCAATCCACGCTATTACAGAAAACTTAACAGTTTCTGATGATGGTAAAAAACTTGTAGCTAAAGAAGGTTACCAAGTAACAGACGAAGATAAAGATAGATACATCAAAAACCTAGATACCTCTATCCAAAAAGCTAAAGAAGATTTTGAAGATGAATGGTCATTTATAGACACAGCTGATGATGTAACAGATTCTGAAAAAGAAGAATACGAAGAAGCTAAGAAAGAGCACGAAGCGAAAATCGCAGAACTTGAAGCCAAAAAAGATGGCGAAGTAGATCCTACAGAACTACTTATAGAAGATGCCATGCTAAGACAAGCTAACGAATATAGAGTAAAACCAACAGTTGTTGCTGGACCTTACAAATTTAATTCTTTTGCAAACAACATGGTAAAACTCGACCTAAACGAAAACTACGTTGGTAACTTCAAAGGCGAAAAAGCTACAATTCCACACATTATTTTACAAACTGTAAATAAAAATATCGCAGTAGACCTACTTGAAAATGGCGATATTGACCTTTGGGAAGCTGAAGTTGACGGTGCAAAAATCGACCAAATGAGAGCTGCAGCTGACGAAGGCAAAATCGGTGGCTACAACACATTTGAAAGAAATGGCTACGGCAATGTAACCTTCCTAACAGATAGAGGAGCTACAAAATATAAAGAAGTTAGACAAGCTATAGCTCAACTTATGGATAGAAATAGCTTCGTTCAATCTTATGCAGGCGGCTACGGTGTAGTTACAAACGGTATGTACGGCACAAGCCAATGGATGTATAAGGAAAGAGGAGCAGATCTAGAAACAAACCCAGAATTCAAGAAATATCAATTAAACCTTGAAGCTGCAAATCAATTACTAGATCAAACACCATTTAAGTTTGAAGCTGATGGTAAAACTCCTTGGGATAAGGCAAAAGCTGATGAAGAATTTGCTAAAAATGCTGATGGTTTCGACTATTACAGATATGATGAAAACGGCAAGAAACTTCAAGTTAACCAATACGGTTCAGATGAATCTCCAATTACAACCCTTATTTCAAACCAAGTTCCAGTTAACGCTAAGCAAGTTGGTATGGAATATAACGTAACAAGTGGTTCTTTTGCTACCCTACTTGAATACTACAACTTCCCTAAAGAAGATGCAGAATACACAGCGTTCAACATGGGTACAGACTTTGGTACACCATTTGATCCTTACTACCAATACAATTCTAAGGGCTTTGATAACAGAACAAAGACCAACGATCCAAAAGCAGATGAGCTAACAGTTAAACTTCGTCAAACAGATCCTAACGATAAAGAAGCTTATCTAGATACTTGGGAACAATTTGAAATGTGGTACAACGACTACTTGCCAGAAATTCCTCTTTACGCTAACCAAAACCACTCTGGTTATTCAAAGAGAGTTAAAGGCTTTGATATCAACACTCCACTTTGGGAATCTGAATATCAAATCAATGCAATGACAATAGAAAACTAAGAAAAAATCAATTAAAGAAATTCCCGCTTAAGTGCGGGTATTTCTTTAAAAAAATTCTCTAAAAGATGTAAAAGTTTGTGAGAAAAAAATTCAATCAATATTTACAAAACTTAATAAATATGCAAAAATCGTCGGAAATAAGCCTTATCATTTAGGAAAATTTAGCATTTTTATAAAATTTGAGGTTGACAAAAAGGCTTAAATATTATAGTATTGTAGGTATAAATTACATGGTTAAGACTTGTTTAAAATTAATTGAAATATTTTTTTACAATACATACTAGCAAGTTAAGATCAGAAGAGGAAGGATACATATGTTACGTTATATAGTTAAGAGAATAATAAACTTAATACCAGTAGCTCTTATAATATCTATCATGCTTTTTGCCTTCTCCAAAGCCATGCCAGGTGACCCAATCCAGGCAATGATCCCTACTACAGGTAGGATGACCAAGGCTCAAAAAGAAGAGATGTATAAGAACCTATCAGCAAGGTATGGTTATGACAAACCCCTACCAGAACAGTATGTTAGGTGGCTAGGCAGGACCCTCAAAGGCGACTTTGGTGAATCAACCAGAGTTAGAAGGCCAGTTAAAGAATACCTATCTGAACCACTTAAAAATACAGTATATTTAAATATTGGTTCTACAATAATTTCCTTTGTACTTTCAGTACTTATTGGAATTAGGTCGGCGACCCACAAGGGAGGCGTCTACGACAAGACGGCCCAGACCTTGACACTAGTGGGTCTATCAATACCGACCTTCTTTATAGGACTTATAATGATATTTTTCTTTGCCTTTAGATTGCAATGGTTCCCAGCCAATGGTATGCCAAAAGTAAATTCCTTTGGTGAATGGGTAAAATATCTAACCCTACCTACTTTGACATTAACAGTAGGCTCTCTTGCATCCCTATCTAGGTATGTAAGAAACTCAATGCTAGACGCTTTAGACCAAGACTACATAAGAACAGCTAGGTCAAAGGGTCTTAAAGAAAAAACAGTAGTATATTCACACGCCTTTAGAAACGCGTTGATTCCAGTAGTTACAGCGTTAACTTGGGCGGTTCTTGGAATGTTCTCAGGTTCTGCTATCACAGAGAGAATCTTCTCTTATAGGGGAATTGGTAACGAGCTTATTTCTGCGGTAATGGCGCAAGATTACAATATTATTCTTGCTCTATCAATGTTCTATGCCGTTCTAACCCTACTAGGCAACCTATTAATGGATATAGCCTACGCTCTAGTAGATCCAAGAGTTAAATTGGAGGCTTAATATGAATAGAAAAGTAAATAAACCACTCAAATCTTATTTTGGCTTCCTAAAAACTTATCTTCTAAGAGGATTTACTTTTGCAAGTGGTATGGAAGATGATCTCAACCCTACACCAACACCTGAAACAGAAGGTCCAACAAACGACCTTAATGCAAATTTAGAAGGTGGTCCACAAGAAGGGCCAGAAAATGATAGGCTAAAAGAAGAAGCTATTATGTCACCAGGTAAGGTAGCCTTAAGAAACTACTTCAGAAATCCACTTGGTGTTATAGGCCTTGCTATGTTTATAGCTATAGTTTTAATCATCTTTGTTGGATCAAGGATGCTACCTTTTAACCAATACTATTCTCAAGGTAATCTTACAAACGTATCTCCAGGAGCTGGATATATGAATTATCCAAGCGAAATGGAAAAAGAAGGCGTTGAAAAAATATCTATAGGTAATACCTTCGCAGTTGGTCTTACAAAAGAAAACAACATTTATGTTTGGGGTTCAAATAACGAAGATGACGTTTTAACTATCCCAGAAGATGTCAAAGAAAAATTAAAAGATAAAAAGATTAAAGATGTAGCAGCAGGTGATAGACATATTATAGTTGCTACAGAAGATAACCAAATCTTTGGTTGGGGTAATAAAACTTTTGACCAAACAAAAGTTCCACCAATGCAAGAAAGTACAATCAAAGACGAAGGCATTGCAAAACTTGGTGGTGGTACTCAATATTCAGTAGTACTTACAAACAACAACAACTTAGTGATTTGGGGATCTACTCTTGCTTCAAGACTTGACATGATTCCATCTACTATCCAAGGTGAGGTAGTAGACTTTGACTGTAATACAATTAACGTTATAGTTACTAAAAAAGACGGCTCAGTTGACCTACTCGGTGTAAGAGGAGCTGAAAATGATACAGCAATGCCAGCTGAATTAAGAGAAGGTAAGGTAAAGGCTAAAAAGGCAGTCCTTACAGCAAACTCTGCAGCAGCCCTTACAGAAGATGGCAAAGTTTATGTATGGGGTCCATCAAGAGATAAATTATCTGGAGACTTTGTACCAAAATTTGAAGGAAAAATAGTAGATTTAGAAGCAAGCGATTCAATTATTACAGCCCTTGACGAAAACGGTAAAGTTTACCAATGGGGTATTGAAAACTACGGCGAGCTAAATACTCCTGAAGGAGAATTTGACAAGCTTTATTCAAACTACTTTAATATCTATGCAATAGACAAAGAAGGAAAAATCAATACTTGGGGATTAAACGGATTTAGGTTTGGTTCAGATGACCAAGGTCGTGATATCTTTACAAGACTTATCCACGGCGGCAAGATGACCATGATAATTTCCCTTATTTCATCAATTATCCAAATCGGACTTGGTGTTCTAATAGGTATGGTATCAGGTTTTGTTGGAGGTAAAGTTGATAACGTCCTAATGAGGATTTCAGAGATTGTTGCATCTTTCCCATTCTACCCAATGCTTATTTCCCTATCAGCCCTACTTCCTCCAGGAGCAAGCCAAGAGCAAAGAATAACCATGGTTATGATTCTTTTAGGTGTCCTAGGTTGGACAGGACTTGCCCGTCTTGTACGTGGACAAATCCTTGCAGAACGTGAGAGAGACTATATTACAGCGGCCAAAGCCCTTGGTGTTAAGGACTGGTCAATTATGGTTAAGCACATTTTCCCTAATGTATTATCAATTGTAATAGTAAATGCGACAATTGGTTATGCAGGCAACCTTCTTACTGAAAGTGGTCTTTCATTTTTAGGCTTTGGTGTTCAAGAGCCTACACCTTCTTGGGGCAATATGCTTACAGCAGCCCAAAGTTCAGATGTACTAAACACTTACTGGTGGAGATGGGTATTCCCAGCACTCGCAGTATTCTTGACATCATTCTCAGTTAACCTTATTGGTGATGCCTTAAGAGATGCTATAGACCCAAGAGCAAATGAGAGATAGGTGAAATTATGAGCTTACTAGAAATAAACAATCTTCATACCTACTTTTCTACAAGACGTGGTCTTATAAAGGCTGTAAATGACGTAACCTTGTCTGTTGACGAAGGTAAAACTCTAGGCCTTGTAGGTGAGTCTGGATCTGGTAAGAGTCAGACAGCTATGAGTATATTACAACTGTTTGAAACTAACCAAAAGATCTATGGTGGTGAAATAATATTTGATGGAGAAAAAATCTCCGAATACAATACAAGCCAAATGGAACATATCAGAGGTAATAAGATTTCAATGATCTTCCAAGAGCCAATGAGTTCCTTAAACCCTGTATTTACTGTAGAAAAACAACTTTCTGAGGTACTTATACTTCACAAGGGCATGAATAAAAAAGAAGCAGCTGAAAGAGTACTAGAACTTCTAGCAGCTGTTAAAATTCCAAACCCACATGTAGTTACCAAGCAATATCCATTTGAATTATCAGGTGGTATGAACCAAAGGGTTATGATAGCCATGGCCCTTGCTTGTGAGCCAAAGCTTCTGATAGCTGATGAGCCTACTACAGCCCTTGACGTAACAATCCAGGCTCAGATCTTAAGGTTAATGAATGACCTTAAGCATAAGGCTGGTACATCAATCCTCTTTATCACCCACGACCTTGGTGTAATAAACCAAATGGCTGATGAAGTAGCAGTAATGTACTGTGGACAAATCGTTGAGCAATCACCAGTAGAATTTATCTTCAAACGTGATATAACAGACTACAACCACCCTTACACTGTAGCTCTGCTTAATTCTATCCCATCTATCACATCAGATAGAAACGAGAGATTAGATATTATCCCAGGAAGCGTACCTCACCCACTTAACCTACCTGATGGTTGTAAGTTTGCGGCTAGGTGCAAATATGCTACGGAAAAATGTGTCAAAGAGATGCCTGAGTTAAAAGCGGTAAATGACAACCAATTAATCAGGTGCCACTACCCAAATAGAAAGGAAAGAGAAGAAGATGGAAAATAAAAACAAAAAGGTCTTATTTAAGATAAGAAACCTTAAAAAATATTTCCCTCTTAAGAAAAAGGGCTTATTCAACAAAGGTCCTGGCGAATATGTCCATGCTAATGAATCTATATCTATAGATATCTATCAGGGTGAAACACTTGGTCTAGTAGGAGAGTCAGGCTGTGGTAAGTCTACTTTCGGTAGAACTCTTCTACAAATATATGAACAAACAGAGGGAACAACTCTATACTATGGCAAAACTCTAGACGACTTTGCCCCAGAATACATGGGCAAGATGATAGAAAAAATTCCATCAAAATTCCCTAACTATCAAAAGGAACTTGATGAATTAAACGAAATCTATGCTAATCTAGATAAGGCTGAGACAGATGAAGACAGGGCTATGTATAACGAAAAAGCCATGTTTAAACGTCGTGAAATCGAAGAAGAATACTTAAATATGATTAGGATAGCTGGTGGATTACTTGCATCAGATGATCTAAACAAGGTATCTAACCTACTTAAAGAGGAATATGCTGGTATAAAAGAAAGAGCAAAAATCTTTATCCAAGCAGAAGAATTTGAACAAAAGGTTCAAATGAGAGTAAGAACTTGGGATGATTATAATAAAGCACTAGCAGAAGATCCTAAATACAAAGAGTTAATCGATAAGGGACACGAAGTTTCTAAAAAAGTAAATGCTAAAAGAGAAGAAATCGAAGCTTATAGAGATACTCTTAGAGATAAAGATACATTTGATGAACTTGAAGCTCAACTTGATAGTGGTATCGACCTTTCTGAGTTAAACAACGAAGAAATGAGACAATTACGTAAAGACCTACAAATGATATTCCAAGATCCTTATGGTTCTCTAGATACCAAGATGACAGTAGGAAATATCATAGGTGAAGGAGTTCTAGGCCACGATTTATTCAAATCTAGAAATGAAAAAGGCTACAACGAATACATCCAAGAAACTATGGAAAAGTGTGGTCTTGCTCCATACTTCCTCCACAGGTATCCTCACCAATTCTCAGGTGGACAGAGACAAAGAATAGGTATAGCAAGAGCCCTAGCTTTAAAACCAAGCTTTATAGTTTGCGATGAGGCAGTATCTGCCCTAGACGTATCTATCCAGTCACAAATTATAAACCTTCTTCAAGACTTAAAAGAAGAAAACAACCTAACCTACCTCTTCATTACCCACGACCTTTCAGTAGTAAAATATATCTCTGATAGAATTGGTGTAATGTATTTAGGTGTAATGGTGGAACTTGCTGATTCTGAAAAGATATTCGAAAACCCACTTCACCCATATACAAAAGCCTTACTACAGGCTATTCCAAGAACAGACGTAGACCAAGGACAGGAACTAGCAGTAATAGAGGGAGATATTCCTTCAGCTGTTAAACCACCAAAGGGATGTAGGTTCCATACAAGATGTGAATACGCTATGGACATCTGTGCTCACTTTGAGCCAGAACTTAAAGATGTCGGCGATGGTCACTTCATAGCTTGTCACTTAATGGATGTATCTGAAGAAGAAAAACAAAGAGCTTACGAAAAGAATATGGCCGAAAGAGCTAAATTAGACGAAGAATTAGAAGAAATTAGTGCTATATGAAAAGACCAATAGATAGGTTTAAGGGAAAAACTCTCGAGGAAATCGAAGAAAAAGAATCCCTCCTAGATAAAGACAATTTAGAAAGAGGCGACAGGCTAGCGATGTTTCTTGCAGCCATGAAGGTCTTCATGCCATTCGTCCTCCTTCTACTTGCCCCAATATTTTTAATAGCATATTTTATGTAAATGTGAAAACCAGGATTTTTATAAATTCTGGTTTTTTATTCCAGAAAACCATTAGGGTTTTATTATCCAAGATAAAATATCTTTTTTGTTAATCCGAGATTAACTGTATCTTATATAGGTTTTTGGTCATTTACATGACCCCTCCGTTCAAAGGGGAGGCCCAAGGGACCTTCCGCAGGGTCCCTCACCCGCCTCCCCTTAAACCCCTCTCGGCTACACCCCCGAGCGGCTCCTTAAGCGGAGTGCGGATAATGAAGCTTGCCTATCGGCAAGCTTTTTTATGTAGAGAGAATTACCTTGTATAAGATTACGTATCTCCCAACTGATTTCTAATCGTCGGGTTGCTAAAAACTGATAACTCGCTAACGCTCAAACAATCAGTTTTCTTAACGCAACCCTTGATTAGAAATCTTTACCCGATAAAGAAGAGAATTAATCTCGAGGTTTTAGAAATTGCTGGGCTCGTTTGGCTTCGTCAAACATTGCTAAATTAGTGTTTGTTTTCAAACAAAGAAGTCAAAAATCCCAAGGTCGAGTATTTTAAAATCTCAAGAATCCGTTAAGAAAATTGCACTGAAAGCATTCTATGAATAAAAAAACAATAAATACTGTGAACTAATTTTAAAATAAAAAACACAAGTCAGACGAGATTGCAATTTTTAGGAGGCTTGGGATTTTGAAAATTTAAATAAATATTATTCCTAAACAAGGGAACCTCTATATCAACACGTTTGACGATAGGCAAACTCCTTGTCCCCCGAGAGGGGTCGCCCGGAGGGGTAAGGGTAGTACCCCCCAAAAGTTGTAGCTAGAAAAGAGGCTACATGAGAAAATATAGTATAGAACTAAAGAAAAAAGTCATAAAAGAATACGAAGAAAAAGAAATAAGTCTAAATGAATTAGCAATAAAATATGATATAAAAAGTCCCAAGAGCATAAGAGAATGGATCAGAAAATACAAGCTTTATGGAACAAGCGGGATAGAGAGTTCTAAAAGTAAACAATATCCTTTAGAGTTAAAGCAAAATGTGATAAAATATGCTTTAACAGAAGATTTAAACTTTAGGGAAATTGCTGATAAATTTGAAATCAGAGACCCAAAGACTGTAAGTGATTGGGTAAGAAAATTTCAAAAAGAAAAAAGCTTCCCTAAAATCAATCTGACAATCGATCTAAAGGAAGAATATTTAAGCATGAAAAAAATCAATCAGAAAAAAGACTACAGCAAAAAAGAAATACAAGAACTACTAGAAGAAAACCTCCATCTAAGAATAGAGAACGACTATTTAAAAGAGCTCAGGAGGCTGGAATTAGAAGAAGACTTGAAAGATGCGATAAAAAATATAAACAAACCAGATCAATCTGCAAAGTCATAACCAGTCTCCGTGAGAAATATCAATTAAAAGACATACTAACAGTAGTAAAAATAAGTAGATCAACCTACATGTACTGGCAAAGAAAAGAAAAAGAAGAAAATCCAGATTCTGAAATCCTAGAAAAAATACTAGAAATAAGAAAAGAACACGAAGATTGGGGATGTAAAAGAATCCATGGATATCTAATCCAAGTAATAGGCATGAAAATAAATATAAAGAAAGTTCACAGAATAATAAAAGAAAACAATCTTCAAGTAAAAACATATCATAAGAGAAACGGAAGATACAACTCATACAGAGGAAAAGTAGGAGAAGTAGCAGACAATATAATAGACAGAAACTTTAAATCAGATAAACCACACAAAAAGATAACAACAGACACAACAGAATTCAAATACTACGAAAAGGATAAATCTGGGACCTATCAAATAAAGAAAGCCTACCTAAACCCATATCTAGACATGTACAACTCCGAAATAATAAGCTACTCAATAAGAAAGAATCCAAACTACAAAGCAGTAGAAGAAGCCCTAGATAAAGCATTAGACGTAACAAAAGACCAAAAAGATGTAATCTATCATTCAGATCAAGGATGGTTGTATCAGATACCAAGATATGTAAATAAGTTAAAAGACCATGGAATAACCCAATCAATGTCAAGGAAAGGCAATTGTCTAGACAACTCAATAATGGAAAACTTCTTCTCATTATTAAAACAAGAAATGTACAACAAAATTTAATAAATTGCCCTTTTCTATAGAAAAGGGATCAACAACTAAAAATCACGCCAACTCGTATGTTTGTAAGTGAGAATTAGAAGTACAACTTTTTAGGAGTACCATAGAACGTGCGAAACGTTCCCCTGGGGTCCCCTTTTACGAAGATTCAATTGTAAATAGAATTATCGCATATAATACAGATAGCTTATCTCGGATAAACAGCTAAGGAACGTAATCTTTTTACAATTAACGCTCCTATCCGTCGCGTCACTTGTAAAAAATTACATAAGGTTTTTCATAAATTTCTACTGCGGTGCTTTGCACCTTGAGAGATTTTGAAAACCGTAAAAACTTTGCTTACAAAGTTTTTACTACCATTAATCTCTGATAAAAATCTTGGATAGTAAACAAAAAAGTATATAATAAAAAGGCAAGGTAAAAATAAAAAAGCGCCAGATCCCTTTGGGATGACGAGGAAGGCAGTTATCGAAAATTCGGCGGGAGCTGTCTGGGTTCACAGCCCTAGTATTAGACAAAAAATGGGAGTAATCTCATAACAGAGAAGATACAGTGGCCTTGTAAATTTAATACAAAGGAGCAAGTATGTGCGGAATAGTATGTTATAAGGGCACTAATAAGGCTAGAGAGGTTATCATAGACGGACTTTCTAAGCTTGAATACCGTGGTTATGACTCGGCAGGCCTTGCACTTATTGATAATGGAGAGATTTCTCTTGTTAAGAAAGCTGGTAAATTGGATAATTTAAAAAAGGCTTTGGAAGATAATCCAATTGAGGGGAAAATTGGTATAGGCCACATTAGGTGGGCAACTCACGGGGAAGCGACAGATACCAATAGCCATCCCCACCTATCCAATAATGGCAAAATAGCTGTAGTTCATAATGGTATTATCGAAAACTACAGGGAAATCAAAAAAGAATTAGAAGATGAAGGCTATACCTTTAAGTCTTCTACAGACACAGAAGTCATAGCCGTTTTAATTGAAAAATACTACGACGGAGACCTTTTAGAAGCTGTTAAAAAAACAAAAAATAAACTAGTAGGATCTTTCGCTTGTGGAATTATTTCTTCTGATGAAGAGGATAGACTAATAGGAATGAGAGTAGAAAGCCCATTAGTTGCAGGTATTATGGATGATTCATTCATTATGGCAAGTGATATACCATCTCTTTTAAAATACACCAAGGATGTAATTTACCTAGAAAATGGCGATATAATCGACGTAAATAGCGACGGTTTTACTATATACGATGATAATGATAGGGAAGTTAAAAGAGAGGTTAAAACCATAGCTTGGTCTGTGGATGCAGCCAGCAAAGCAGGCTACGATCATTTCATGATTAAAGAAATAAATGAGCAAGGATCAGTAATAGACGAGCTTTTAAGGCTAAATATTAAAAATGACGAGATTTGTTTTGAGGGTGACTCCTTTAATAAGGAAGAAATTAGGAAACTAAAAAGGATCTATATAGTCGCATGTGGTACAGCCTACCACGCAGGTCTAGTAGGTAAGGTTGCCCTAGAAAGATTTGCCAAAATCCCTGTAATTTGTGACTTGGCGTCAGAATTTAGGTACAACGAGCCGTTTTTAGATGAAAATACCTTGGTAATTTTAATCTCCCAATCAGGAGAAACTGCAGACAGTCTTAAGGCTTTAAGATATGCTAAAGATAAAAAGGCCCAGACCCTATTGATTACAAATACCCTAGCATCTTCTATGGATAGGGAGGCAGATAAGTCTATTTATTGTTATGCTGGGCCAGAAATAGCCGTTGCATCTACCAAGGCCTACACCAGCCAGGTTTTAAATCTCTACCTTTTGGCCTTAGACTTTGGCAGAAAACTATCTTTAATATCAAACGAAGATTTTAAAGAGTTAATAGAAAATCTAAAAAAAATACCTGAGAAAATCGACCAAGTTTTAGGAAAAGTTGATTTGATAAAGGCCTTTGCAGAAGAAATAAAGGATCAAAAAAGCTTGTTTTATATAGGTAGGGGGCTTGATTATGCTACAAGCATAGAGGCTGCTCTAAAGCTAAAAGAAGTATCCTATATCCACACCGAAGCCTTTGCGGCTGGTGAATTAAAGCATGGAACAATTTCTCTAATCGAGGAAAATACTCCAGTAATAGCTATCATGACCCAGGGAAAACTTATAGGAAAAACCCTATCTAATGTAGAAGAAGTTGTGGCAAGAGGAGCAAATGTCTTTATGATAACATCTCGCAAAGACCTACAGATGGAGAAGATAAGTGATAAAATTCTAGAACTGCCAGAAACTTTAGATATCCTGTATCCACTCCTAACAGTAATCCCTGCCCAGCTTATGGCATACTACACATCAGTTGCGAAGGGAATTGATGTTGATAAACCAAGAAACTTAGCCAAATCTGTGACAGTAGAATAAAAATAAAGACCTAGGCAAAATTACTTTGTCTAGGCCTTTTTGTATGTTTACTTGCTAGTACTTTCTGCTAGCATTTCTTCTTCCTTAATATCTTCAGGTATCAATCTATTTGAAAAATAGATAAGACCTGCTGTAAGGACTGTATCGTCGATGTAACCTAAAAATGGAAATACATCGGGAATTACATCTGCTGGCAAAATAATGTAGGCGAGAGATAGGGCCGCAAGGATTTTTGCCGCTTTTGGGGTCTCCTTATTTGTAAGGGCTTTAAAATATCTTGGTATTAATTTTCTTAATTTATTCATAAAAACTTCCTTTTATTAAATTCATACTTTAATTTTATTAACTTCTATTATCATTATACTAGGAAAAATTGATAATCAAGCAAAGATTATTAAGTTTTACTTTTAAAATTGTAAATATTATTAGGCTTTAGTTAAAAAATAAGTCTATGGGTATAATAGCTATAAAGAAAGAAGGAAAATATGGGAATTAGATTTAGAAAAAGTATAAATTTGGGCAAGGGCTTTAGGATAAATATGTCTAAGACAGGCCCTGGATTTTCGTGGGGTGGTAAGGGCTTTAGAGTCACAAAAAAAGCCGGCGGCGGATTTAGAACCACAGCCTACATACCAGGCACAGGTCTATCTTACCAAAAAGATTTCTCCAATCCCCTTACAAGTGGATCTAAGAAAAAAAGTGGAAAAGTAAGTGAGAGGGTAGAAAGTACTGAAGATTTAAGTGAAAAAAGAGATTTTGGTCTAGATTTCAATAATCTAGAATCAACAGGGTTAAAGGATGTCTTATCAGAAGCAAGTAATACTTACCCTCTTAGAAAAGCAGGTCTACTTGTATTTATCCTAGGCATAATTCTTACATTTGTAAATCCCCTCCTTGTGATAATTGCAATTGTGGGCGCTTTTATGTATTTTTATAAAAAGAAAAACCCTGTTGAAATCGAATATGGTTTTACAGGCGAGGCTGGTAAGGAATATGATCTTACTAACAAGCTTTTAGCTGGTATTTTAGAAAGCGATAAGGTTTGGCTAGTTGATGGTCTTAAGGCCTATGGAGAGGAAAACCTCATTACAGCTAGAAAAGAGATTAGCATAAAAGAAGGACTAGCAGGAGAGTTATCTACAAATGTTAAAACCATTAGCCTTAGTGCAGGAGATTTGACCATATCTTTTCTTCCAGATGCCCTAATTATTAATAAAAATGGAGAAAATAAGGCTATTGACTACAAGGATATGGAAGTAGATTTAAGAAGTGAAATTTTCCTAGAAGAAGAGAAAGTAGCTGATGCGACACTAATTAAAAAGACTTATCTTCATACCAACAAAGATGGTAGCCCTGATATGAGATATAAAGAAAATCCTCTTGTAAACTACGTGGAATACGGGGTTTTAGAGATGAAAAATAAGGATATGGATTTAGTGATTGTCTTTTCAGACACAGTTATAGATGGTGAATAATATGGATATTGATTTAAGAAAAAGAAATTTTATAGCCCTTAAAGATTTTTCTGAAAGGGAAATTTTATATTTAATAGACTTGGCAGCTGAATTTAAGGAATTAAAAGCTCAGAGAAAGCTTCACAAGTACCTGGAGGGTCAAAATATCATCCTCCTTTTTGAGGAAGCCTCAACAAGGACTAGGACTTCCTTTGAAATCGCAGCAGCAGACCTTGGTATTGCAACATCTTTCATAAATTACACCAGAGCAGGCCTTGGGGAAAATGAATCGATAGAAGATACTATTTCTGTTTTCGATCGCTACTACGACGGCATTGTTTATAGGGGTCACGAGCAGGACTTATTAGAAAAACTAGTAAAGATAACAGAGGTCCCAATTTATAATGCTATGACTGATATGTTCCACCCTTCCCAGATGATTTCAGATATGCTTACCATTAGGGAAAAATTTGGCTATCTAAGAGGCTTGAAACTCGCATATCTAGGCTATCCTGGCGATATTATGCCAAACTCTCTTGTAATCACTTGTTCAAAACTTGGTATAGATTTTGTAGGCTGTGGGCCAAGGAAGTTTTTCCCGAGAAGAGATTTGGTCAGACTTTCAAGAAAGTTTTCAGACAAGCACGACTCAGATGTCATTTATACAGATGATCTTGAGGAAGCAGTGGCAGATGCCGATATAATCTACACGGATATGTGGATTTCCCTTACAGAAAAAGAAAATCCACCTATGGATAGGATAAGAAGACTCTATCCTTATAGGGTGACAGATGAGGTTATGGCAATGTGCGATAAGGATGCGATTTTTATGCACTGCCTGCCAGCCTTCCACGATAACAAGTCAAATCTTGCCCAAAAAGTACTGGCAAAACTACCAGAAGACATGAAAGACTGGGATTTTAACGGGATGGAAGTTGCTGATTCAGTTTTTAGATCAGAAAAATCTATGGTTTTTGACCAAACAGAAAACAGGATTCCAGCTGTAAAGGCGATTTTATACTCAACCTTAAGATATGATTAGAAAAAAAGCTGGTAAGAGATTTGTAAGCGCTCTTTGATTATCAAAGAACGCCTACTTATCCTATGCCAGTTTTTAAATGTTTATTTTTTGGGAAACCAAGGAATTACTCGATTTGCCCTATTGCAATATAGGTCATATTCTTTTCCGAATTTAGCTTTTAGCCATTTTTCTTCGCTTGCTTTCACCAATATTGCCAAAAATACCTAAAAGATTATTGGCAAGATTAATAAAAAATAATTTTTTGCAAATAAGAGTATGCCTGTAAAGATAAATATAAAAGCTGTATAGACTGGATTTCTAACTATAGCGTAAACTCCATCAGTAATTAGGATATCAGTTTTGACATTTGCATTTATTTTTTGTATCAGGACAGCTCTTACCCATAGATATAGGCCAAAAATTATCATAAATATTCCTAGGGCTACAAAAAGCAGACTAATTTGACTAGCTTTCCCTAATTCTAAAAAGACTTTATAATCTAAAATTAAGCCTAGGGTTGTTAGGGCAAAACAAGATAGGACGTAAATTGGCCCAACCCAAAAGATTGGAAGATGTGGCTTATTTGATTTCATTTAATCCTCCCTTATACAAGTTGCATTAATTTCATTTATATTATACTTGATAGGAAAAGCTTCTAGCAAAATTTTATGCAAGAATAAGCGTTCATATGAATGAGTATTCATTATAGAAAAACTTGATTTTGTAGAAAACTTAACTATAATAATATTACAATATTTATACAATATTAGTATGTATTTTAAGGAGAGTAATATGGTAAGTAAAAAATTTATTAGAATCGGTGCAGGCGTTTTAGTTGGTGCCCTTGGTGGTAAAGTTCTAAGCTCACAACTTGCTAAAAAAGCAGCTGTAGGTGCAGTTGCAGGAGGACTAAGGGTTAAGGAATCTATCGATAAGACAGTAGAACAAGTTAGGGTTTCTGCGGATGACATAGTTGCAGAAGCTAAAGAAGCAAATGCTAGAGAAGATTTAGAAAGAGCCAAAGAAGCAGCTGAGCTTAATATAGACGAAGTTGCTAAAGAAGATCTTATTAACCAAATCAAAGAAGAATTAAAAGAAGAAATCGAGGCTGAACTCAAAGAGGACGAAGACAAATAATGAGGGCAAGTTTAGCCCATAGGCTAGATACAAGAGCTAGGTTTGTCTATGAAGAAAAACTTGGTTTCGACCTAGCCAATAATTTAAAATACTTAATTCAGGGTCTAGAGGGAGTTAAGTTTTGCAAGGTTAATCCTCTTGCAAATTCCTTTACAGTTACCTTTGAAAAGGGAAGTCTTCCGAGCCTTGCTAGGTTTATCCTAGATTTGGATATTAAAACAATTAAAGACCTTGTAATTGACGATCCTGATTTTTATCCTCAAGAGGAAGAGGATATTTTTAGGATTTTGAGGGATGCTTTCTACAGAAGAATTTTCTTTAGACACTTTATACCAGCGCCACTTGGTCCATACTTCATCATGCTTAGGGCTTATCCATTTATCAGAGACGGTTTAAAGGCTATCCGCCAGAGAAAACTCAATGTGGATCTTTTGGATGCCACAGCAATCTCTGTATCCCTAGCAACAGGAGAATTTGGCGATGCGGCTAATATTATGTTCCTCTTGGATTTGGGTGAGAGACTAGAAGAATATACTCTTAAGAAATCTCAAGATGACCTAGCTCATTCTCTTGCCTTAAATATTGACAAGGTATTTGTTGTTGAAGATGGCAAAAAAACTTTAAAATCTCTTAAGGAAGTTGAAGTTGGAGATTTTGTAGAAGTAGAAATGGGTTCTACAATCCCAGTTGATGGCCAAGTTATAGAAGGTCTTGCTATGGTCAATGAAGCATCATTTACAGGAGAAAGTGAACCTGTTAAGAAAAACAAGGGATCAGTTGTCTTTGCAGGTACAGCCTTAGAAGAAGGCAACATTCTTGTAAGAGTAAGCAAAAAATATGATGATTCAAGGCTAAGCCACATAATAAACCTAATTTCTGAAAGTGAGAGAAACAAGTCACTTTCTCAAAAGAAGGCCGAAAATATGGCAGATTCCCTTGTAAAATACTCCTTTATAGGAGCGGGACTCACATATTTACTTACAAGAAATTTCATCAAGGCAAAATCATTTTTAATGGTAGACTTTTCTTGTGCCCTTAAACTAACCATCCCAATAGCAACCATGAAGGCAATAAGCCAAGCTTCAGATATGGATGTAATAGTAAAAGGTGGTAGATTTTTAGAAAATCTAGCCTATGCAGATACCATTGTCTTTGACAAGACAGGAACTTTGACTAAGTCAGAACCAAACCTTGTCAAGGTAATTGCCCTTACAGACATAAGTGAAGATGAGTGCTTGAGGATAGCAGCTTGCCTTGAAGAGCACTTCCCCCACTCAATCGCTAATGCGGTTGTAAAGGCTGCCAAGGATAAGGGCCTTCACCATGAGGAGATGCATTCTAAACCAGAATACATCGTAGCCCACGGTATAAGGGCTTATATAGCAGACAGGGCAGCCCTAATTGGTTCAGAGCATTTCATTTTAGAAGATGAGGGAATAGAAATTTCTGACCAAACAAGGCAAATGATTGATGAATTAAAGGAAAATTATTCTCTACTTTATCTAGCCTTTGCAGACAGGCTCATAGCAGTTCTTTGCATAGAAGATCCGATAAGACCTGAGTCAAAGGGAGTTATAGGAGATTTAAGAAAGCTAGGCTTTAAGGAAATTGCCATGCTTACAGGAGATGCAGAAAATGCAGCAGCTTCTGTTGCTAAACGTCTAGGTCTAGACTACTACCAATCTCAGGTTCTACCTGAAGATAAGGAAGCCTACGTCAGACAGAAAAAGGCTGAGGGTAGGAAAGTTATAATGATTGGTGATGGAATCAATGATTCAGTTGCTCTTTCAGCTGCAGATGTTGGTATAGCAATGCACCAAGGGGCTGATATAGCCAAGGAAATCTCAGATATATCCATAGGTACAGATAGCCTAGATGGTTTGATAGAAGTAATTAAACTTGCCAAGTCCATGGATAGGAGGATTAAGGCTGACTACAGGAAGATAGTAGGTATCAATTCTGGTTTAATTATCCTTGGAGTTTTGGGACTCTTATCAAATACAAATTCATCTCTAATCCACAATGTGTCAACAGTTGCCATAGCTGGACAAAATATGAATAATTACAGACTATAAAATTTTTAAAGGTGACAAACCAAAGGGTGAGTTGCCTTTTTTTGTTAAAAAATAAAGGATTAAGAGGTATTAATTTTTTGTTTTAAATTTCTTTGTGATTTGTTCCTTGACATATTATAAATTTTGTTGTATTATTATGACAAATAAAAATGTAAGTGCAGAAAGACGGTTTTATATGAATTATTTTAGAGAAAAGACGGTTGGTGCAAGTCTAATAAGGATTAAAACTTATTCCCTCTGTAAGCAGAATAGCCGAAAATAGTAAGCTATTACGGAAGCTACCGTTATCTGAAGCAAGGAGTTGTTAGACTCCTGTTGAGGTAATCTTTTAGATTATAAAATTAGGTGGTACCACGAATTTACACTCGTCCTATATGGGCGAGTTTTTTTATTATCGTTTTTTAGAAAGGAATAGAGATGAAAAAATCATTAAGGAAAAAAATCACCAGGACAATGATGGCCTTTGCCGCAATCCTTATTTTAGGATCTTGTGGCAATAAGGAGGGCGAAAAAGAATACATAATAGGAATAATCCAAATAGCCGACCATCCATCGCTTGATGCGGCTAGGGAGGGATTTTTGGAGGAACTCGACAAGGAAGGTGTTTCCTACAAACTAATTGACCACAGGGCAGGAGGAGATATTTCACTAATTCCCCAACTTGCCTCAGACCTTAAGATAAAGGGAGTAGATTTAATCTATACCATAGGCACACCTGCTGCCCAGGGAGTATATAACATAGTTAACGATAGGCCAATTTTATTTACAGCTGTCACAGATCCTGTAGGTGCAGGCCTTGTTGATGAAAAAACCAGAGTTGGAGCTAATATAACAGGGGTTTCTGATTATGTAGATCCAGCTAAGGTGATTGATGACTTTTTAAAAATTTATCCAGAAGTTAAGACCTTTGCTACTATGTATAACACAAATGAGCAAAATTCCTTAGTTCAGATTGAGGCTTTAGAAAAAGTCATTAAGGACAAAGGACTTAGCCTTAAAAAACAAGGAGTTTCATCGATAAATGATATTCCTCAAGCCCTTGCTAGTCTAAAATCTGGGACAGATGCTATGGTTACAGTTACTGATAATGTAGTAGTAAACGCCATGCCAGTTATAGCTAAAACCTTAAAAGACGAAAAGATTCCAAGTCTTGCTTTTGATGAAGGTTCGGTAGAAAACGGAGCCTTAATAGCAGAAGGAGTAAATTACGAAAAAATTGGCATAAGAGCAGGAGAAATGGCAGGGGAAATTCTAAAGGAAAATAAGGATATAAAAGAAATCCCATTTGAAGATGCAAAAGACTTATCAATGCTAGTAAATAAAGAAACAGCAGAGCTTTTAGGGCTAGATTTAAATGTAGATGGCCTTAAAAATGCAAAAATTATAGAAAAGAAGGAAGGAAATTAATATGACAGTTTTAATGAATATTATGGCTTCATCGGTCGAGATTGGTCTAATCTTTGGAGTCCTCGCCATGGGCTATATGCTAACCTACAAGATTTTGGAATACTATGACCTAACCCTTGAAGGGTCCTACCCACTAGGAGCATTTCTTACAGCTGCAGCTATTACAAGTGGTTTAAATCCTTACCTAGGCCTTATCCTATCAGTTCTTGGTGGAGCTTTGGCTGGATCTATCACCTACTTTCTTTATAAAAAAGTAAGAGTCGAGCCGCTATTAACAGGTATTTTAACTTTAACCATGCTTTATTCAGTAAATTTAAAGATTAAGGGAGTTTCAAATATACCAGTTGCTCAGTACCCATCTATCTTTGGTAATATACCAAAATGGATAATCTTACTTGTTTTTGTAATAATTATAAAAGTCCTTATTGATTATTTTTTAAGAAGTGAGCAAGGATACCTATTAAAGGTAACAGGAAATAACAGAAAGCTTGTCAAGGCTCTTGGCAAGGACCCAGATACCTATGTATTTTTAGGTCTCCTTATCTCAAACGCCTTAATAGGTCTTGCCGGTGGCCTTATGACAAACTATCAAGGCTTTGCCGATATAGGCATGGGCACAGCTATGATTGTCACAGGCCTTGCCTCAATCATCATAGGAGATACCATTGGCAAAAATTCTAATAAATTAAGAGATACCACCAGGGCTATCATGGGTGCAATAATCTACAGGATAATATCAGGTATAGCTATATATTTTGGTCTAAATCCAAACGACCTTAAGCTAATTACAGCTCTAATCGTAATAGCCTTCATAGCCTATAATAATTACCTAGGTAAGAAACAATACAGAAAGTTGGTAAGAAATGTTAGAAATTAAAAATATTAGCAAAAGTTTTAACCTTGGAACTTCTGAAGAAGTCACAATTTTTGATAATTTCTCCCTCAAGGTAGAAGAGGGAATAGCAACCACTATAATTGGGCCAAACGGCTGCGGTAAGTCTACACTTATGAGGATCATATCGGGAGCCCTTCCTGTTGATGGTGGGTCAATTTTTATAGATGGGGAAGATGTGACAAAATTATCTGAGGAAAAAAGGTCAGCCTACATAGGTAAGGTAAGTCAAGATCCCAAGGATGGGGTAGCAACTAATCTCGATATTTACGAAAATATGGCCCTTGCCTTAAAAAAAGGCAAGAAATTCACCCTAAGAAATCTTGTGAAAAACGCAGATGAAAAAGAAATTATTGTTAGCCTTAAATCTTTGGATTTGGGTCTTGAAGATAAACTTCATACAAAAACAGGACTTCTTTCTGGTGGCCAAAGGCAGTCTTTATCACTTCTTATGGCGACAGCAAAAAGGCCAAAACTATTATTGCTAGATGAGCATACTGCAGCCCTTGATCCTAAAACTAGCCGTAATATTATGGATAAAACAAGGAGTCTAATAGATAAAGAAAAAATCACGACCCTACTAATCTCTCACAACCTAAGAGATGTGGTAAGGTATTCTGACAGGATAATTATGCTTAACAAGGGAAGAATTGCCATAGATGTTATGGCAAAAGATATAACAGAGCCAGACCTAATAAAAAAATATAAGGAAGAACTCGGCGAATACGAGGGATAAAAAAGGCTAGGGAGAAATCTCACAAGAGAAATCTTCCTAGCCGAATTTTATTATAGTATTTAAAGGGTTAACATTTTAAAGGATAAGCTAAGACTTGGAAAATTTTGGAGGGTACAAGGCTTTAGCTTATTTTTTAACAAATTTTTTATAAAGAGCGAATATAGCCATGCCTATAATAGCATTCACCACAATAGCTCCACCTGGCTTGATATCAAAATGGTATGAAGTAATAACTCCAACCATCATATAAATCACGCCTAGGATAGTAGTTATGAAAAAGGTTTGTTTATAGGATTTGGCGACTATTAGGGCTGTTGCAACCGGAAGGACTATGAGGCTTGTCACCATCAAAGCTCCAATTATCTTAACAGACAAGGCTATAGTGATTGCTGCAAGGAGGGTAAAGATAGCATCTAGTCTTTCCACCTTAACTCCAGAAAGCCTTGCAGTATTAGGGTCAATGGCGATGGCCAGGAGAGCTGAGTACCTAGTTACAGAAAGGATAAGAACTAGGATAAAAACAATTGAAGTGTTTATAATATCAGCTGTGGTCACCGATGAAATCGAACCAAAGAGGTAGGACTCAAAAGAATTACCACCTGGAGCGAAATCTGAAAGGATAGCTGCTATACCCAGGCCTGTCGACATTATTACCGCTGTTGCCATATCCCCGTATTGGGGAAATTTTTTCCTGATAAATTCTATCAAAAAGGCTGCGATTACGCAAATTATGGCGGATCCAAGGAGGGGGTCAAAACCTAAGATTAGACCCATACCAACACCAGCTAGGGCTGTATGGGAGAGGGCATCTCCAATCATGGAGGTTTTTCTGTTAACCATTACAATGCCAATTATTGGAATCATGATTGAAAGAAGGAAGCCTAGAAATAGGGCCTTTCTCATAAAAGCAAATTCTAACATCTTACTAGCCTCCCTTCTACCATTTCATATTTTTCCATCTTAAGGTCCATGCTTTCCATTTCCTTAAGTTCGTGGGTAACCATTACAATTGTAATAGAAAATTTTTCAGAAAGTATATCTATAGTTTCAAAAAAATTTTTCTTACTATCCTTATCAACACCTGCTGTAGGCTCATCTAAGATAAGGATTTGAGGGTTGTTAATCATAGCCTTAGCTATCATGGCCCTCTGGGCAAGACCTCCAGATAATTCATTGACTGGAGTATTGATGTATTCTTCCATACCCATTTTTATAAGGATGCCCCTTGCTTTTTGGTAGTGGACCTTCCTAGGTATTTTGATTATGCCAAAATCCTCGTAAAGGTTTAAAGATACGAGCTCTAGGCAGGTTATAGGAAAAGATATTTTGTTTACTATATTTATTTGGGGTACATAACCGATGTCTTTATAGGACTTGTAATCTTCTATATTCCTACCTAAGATTTTTATATAGCCTTCATCTTTTTTTAATTCACCCAACATTAATTTTATCAAAGTTGATTTGCCACTGCCGTTTCCACCGAGGATAAGGGCCAAATCTCCAATCTCTAAGTCAAAATCGCAAGACTTTATGACGGGGATTTTATTGTAGGCAAAGGTCAAATTTTTTATTTCTATTGCTTTCATTTTTCCTCCTCGACCATAGACTTGTAGAGATTTTCAAGATTCATTCTCATCAGATCCACGTAATTTTGTTCCTTGTCTTTTTGCTCTTTGGTCAAATATTCCATAGAGGCAAGGGGAGAAATTTTGCCACCTATTTCTTCTGCTAAGGCAGCTGCTTGTTTTGGATTTTGTCCATATTCATAAAAGACTGTTGATATGTGATTATATTCAGAAAAATCAATAGCCTTTTTGATTGTCTTAAGACTTGGACTTTCAAGGCTAGTTAGGCCTTGAAGAGGGTACTGAGTTAGGTCGAAGTCTCTTGCAAGATAGGCATAAGCATAGTGGAGGGTTAGGAAATTTTTCCTGGCCTTATCAAGTTTAGAGAATTTCTCTGTATATTCAGCATCTATATCTGTCAATTGGTCTACATATTTTAGTTTATTTTTTCTATAAGTTTTTTCGTTTTTTGGATATTTTTCAATCAATTTTTCTTGGATGGCGTTGAGGTATTTCTTGGCGTTTACGATGGAAATCCAAGAGTGAGGGTCATAGGTAATTTTGTCAAAACCTGATGAAGAGCCTTCCATAAGAGAGACTTCCTTACCCTCATCCTTTAAGAAATTACCCTTAGTATCTACGAAATTATAAGGGAGCAAGTCCTCACTAATCCTATCGGAGATAAATATCCATTTGCCAGCTTCTGGAAAATCAAAAAACACCTCGCCAGATTCATGGCCCATTTCAATGCCATAAACCTTTCCCTCTTCAACCTTATTGGTCGATTTTTGGTGGACTAGTTCGCCCTTCTGGCTCATAATTTCCTTGGCTTTTTTTACCAAATCTTTTTGTTCAAGACCTTCGTCTTTGATAAAGGCAACCCTCATCATATCTTCGTGGGTATGGCCAAAGTCTATCTTATTTTTACCAGCTTCTATTTCAATTCTTGATAAGTATTGAAAGTCACCTATAGCTGCAGCTCCCTTATAGGTAATAAGGTCTACAGAATCAGAAAGTTTCAAGATATCAAGGTCTGGCAAGTTTTCTTTAACAGTATCAAGCCAAGGCTCCATGTTAGCTCCGTTTACAACCAAGAGGTCGCAGGAAGCGAGTTTTTTCATATCCTTGGGAGAGGGTTCCCAAATGTGGGGATCCTTATCAAGGGGCATAAAACTCTCAACATTGATAGTATCTCCGCCAATCATTTGAGTAAGGTCGTGGACTGGATAAAATGACGTATAAATTAGGGGTTTATTTCCAGATTCCTTAGACTTCTTTGAACACCCACTTGCCAAAATAAGAATAAAGATAGAAAAAACCGCAAGAAATTTTCTAATCCCTTTTTTGGGGCCAAGCAAGTCTTGGCCAAGGGAAAAAATATTATTCAGTAATTTCATCTATGATTTGTTGGTCAGTTGAAGATGGTTTTACAAAGGTTGGGTACCAGCCTTCTTCTTTAAGTAGGCTATCCTTTTCATCACCATATCTCATGTGGAAGTGGGTTAGACTTTCTTCGCCGTGGATAGGCATCATTAGAAGAACCTTATATGGAGCATCTTCGCTATTTGCTTCAAATACGTCCCATTCAAGCTTGTGGCCACC
>QWCK01004049.1_pt1 | contig 25946 bp, 18 predicted proteins | sample 1972571 | NCBI WGS metagenome assembly QWCK01 (sample SAMN09866710, study PRJNA288562) | Human gut metagenome isolate term2_stool, whole genome shotgun sequencing... | isolation source: gut | host: Homo sapiens | place: USA: California | reverse complement strand
TAAACGTTGACACCGGCCACCTCAGCAGCAGCCTCGTTGCCGCCGATGGCGTACATGTACTTGCCGTGACGGGTCTTGTTGTACAGGAACCAGAAGCAGGCAGCCACGATCAGGGCGATCCAGATCAGGACAGGGACGCCGACGATGGTGTTGGAGGCCAGAGAGGTGAAGTCCTTGTTCAGGGAGCCGATGGGGGTACCGCCGGTGTAGACCAGGCAGATACCGTAGACGACCTGCTGCATACCCAGGGTTGCGATAAAGGGCTGGACTTTCAGGTAGCTGACGACCAGGCCGTTGGCCAGACCCACAATGGCGCAGATGGCGATGACCAAAATGAAGACCACCGGGGTGGGCAGGGTGGGCAGATTGGGGTAGAACTTACCGGCCGCGCCCTCGGTCTGCGCAAAGATGCAGGCCAGGCAGGCAGCAAAACCAGCCAGACGGCCTGCGGACAGGTCGTTGCCGGTGGTGATCAGGCAGCCGGAGATGCCCAGCGCGATGATGTAGCGGATGGACACGTTCTTGAACAGGTTGATCAGGTTTGCAACTGCAAAGAAGTTGGGGTGGATGATGCCGACGATGAGGGACACCGCAAGCATCAGGACGATAATGGCGTTTTCACTCAGCCATTTCTTAGCGGACTTGCCGCTTACTTTCTTGGTAACTTCCACAATAGACAGCCTCCTTGTTTACTGATTGGCCGCTGCCGCTTCCGGTGCGGTCTCGAACTGGGTGGCCAGAGCCATGATGTTTTCCTGCGTTGCATCCTTGCCGTCGATAAAGCCGGTGATGCGTCCATCGCACATGACCATGACACGGTTGGACATGCCGATGATCTCGCTCATTTCGGAGGAGATCATGATGATGCTCTTGCCCTGCTTTGCCAGGTCTGCAATGATGCAGTAGATTTCATATTTTGCGCCAACGTCGATGCCGCGGGTGGGCTCGTCCAGGATGAGCACGTCCGGGTTGTTGGCCAGCCAGCGGGCGATCAGCACTTTCTGCTGGTTGCCGCCGGAAAGGCTCTTGATGGCGGTCTTGGGGCTGGGCACCTTAATGGCCATCTTTTCTTTGTTGGTAGCCACCAGGTCAAGGATCTTCTTGTCGTCCAGCATGATGGGGCCCTTGCGCAGAGCGTCCAGCGATGCAATGGAGATATTATCGGCCACGCTCAGCACGCCCATGATGCCCGTTGCACGGCGGTCTTCCGTCAGCAGAGCCACGCTCTTCCGGATGGCGTCGCGGGGCTGCCGGATGTTGACCTCTTCGCCCTTGATCCACACCCTGCCGGAGGTGTGGGCACGCAGGCCGAAGATGCCCTCCATCAGCTCGGTACGCTGGGCACCCACCAGACCTGCCACGCCCAAGATCTCGCCTTTCTTCAGCTCAAAGCTGCAGTGGCGGAACGAGCGCGGATGGATGGAAGTGAAATCTTCCACTTTCATCATGACCTCGTCCGAGGGGTGGTTCTCCAGCGGGGGATACAGGTTGGACAGCTCACGGCCGACCATCTTGGCGATGATCTGCTCCTTGGTCATGCTGGCCACGTCCCACTTGCCGATGTAATGGCCATCGCGCATGATGGTGACTTCGTCGGCGATGACCTTGATCTCGTCCATCTTGTGGCTGATGTAGACCAGTGCCACGCCCTGCTCTTTCAGCTCCCGCATGATGCGGAACAGCGATTCGACTTCGTTGGCCGTCAGCGAGGAGGTGGGCTCGTCCAGGATCAGCACCTTACAGTTGGCGGAGACTGCCTTTGCAATTTCCACCATCTGCATCTGTGCAATGCTCAGTGCGCCCAGCTTTGCGTGGGAGTCGATGTCCAGCTTCAGCTTTTTCAGCAGGGCATCGGTGTCCTTATACATTTTGGCATGGTCCACAATGGTGATGGGGCCTGCCTTTTTGGTGGGGTAGCGGCCCAGCCAGATATTCTCGGCCACGGTACGGGCCGGAATGGGCTGCAGCTCCTGGTGCACCATCGCGATGCCGCGGTTCAGTGCTTCCAGAGGGTTGGGGATGTTGGTTTTCTCCCCTTCGTATTCGATCTCGCCCTCGTCCATCTTGTAAATGCCGAACATGCATTTCATCAAAGTGGACTTACCGGCACCGTTCTCGCCCATCAGGGCCATCACTTTACCGGGGCGAAGCTCCAACTGCGCGTGGTCCAGCGCTTTGACGCCGGGGAAGGTCTTGACCACGCCTTTCATTACCAGACGGTATTCTGACATTCCGCAGAGCCTCCTTGTGTATGGAATGATGGTGCTTTCTGGCAAACCCTGTTCAAAACAAGACGCGTGCGTGGAGAAATTGCTCTCGCACGCACGCGCTTTTTAGCTTTCAATCAAGCAATCAGGTTCACTGCGCACCTTGCAACTGTGGGGGATTTCCCAGCTGTTTGATTAGAGGTACTGAGCAGCGTTCTCAGTGGTGACCTTGACGTAGTCAACCCAGTAGTACTCTTCCACATCGCTGCCCTCAACGAACAGCTTGGTAGCCTCAGCGGCTGCGGTAGCCTGGCCAACGTCGTCGTTCAGGACGGTACCGGTCATCTTGCCGTCAACAACATTCTGGACAGCCTCTTTCAGAGCGTCAACGCCAACCAGATAGATGTCGGTGCCAACGGTGCGGCCAGCCTGCTCAATGGACTGCAGAGCGCCCAGAGCCATTGCGTCGTTGTTGCAGAAGACGACTTCGATCTTCTCGCCGTACTGTGCCAGAGCGTTTGCCACGTCCTGCTGTGCGGTGGTCTGATCCCAGTTATCCAGGTACTCGTACAGGCACTCCACTTCCTTGCCTGCATCGGTCAGAGCCTTGATGGAGTACTCGGTACGATACTGAGCGTCGATGTTCTCGGGGTCGCCCTTGCACATGATGTAGGTGATCTTGCCGTCGCCGTTGATATCGCCCTGGGTCTCGGTCTCCAGGATCAGCTCGCCCTGGTAAGTACCGGACTGGCGAGCGTCTGCACCAACGTAGCAGCACTTGCCAGCGTAGGAGTCCAGAACAGCCTTGTCGGGCTCACGGTTGATGAAGACGATGGGGGTGCCGGACGGAGAGATGGTATCCACGATGGTCTGAGCGGAAGTGGTCTGGACGGGGTTGATAACCAGCACGTCCACGCCCTGCTGCAGGAAGGTGTTGATCTGCTCGGTCTGGGTGTTCTGGTCGTTCTTGCCATCCACGATGGTCACGGCGTAGCCCATGTCTTTCAGGTACTCTTCCAGATCGGTGCGGTACAGGGTCATGAAGTTATCGGCAAACTGATAGATGCAGACGCCGATGTTGGCAGAACCGGAAGCAGCAGCCTCAGAGGAAGCAGCAGCGGTAGAAGAAGCTGCCACGGAAGAAGCAGCGGTGGAGCTGGCGGAGCCGCCGCAGGCGGTCAGGACGCCAGCAGCGCCAACAACAGCAGAAGCCTTGATAAAGTCACGACGCGAAATCATTTTCATAGTTTTGTTCTCCTTCATTCGCATATCACAGCATTGCAGGTTTTTTGCATGATTTTATGCATTTCCCGCGTTCTGTTTGTATTATAACCGTCTGGGAAGCCGTTCGCAATAGAACAATTCACCAAGATTCTGAGCTGTATTTTGTCAATGTTTCACAGTAGCTATTGTTGCATCCAAGAATCTTTTTGTAAAGCAGCACAATTTTTCATGAAAGTGCAACTTGTGTCCAAATTTTCTGCAATGGTGCGGAATTTCTATCAAAATTGTTACAAGCCCGCCGCGCGTTTTTTCGAGCCCGTGCAACAATTTTCCTGTTCTCCCGGTTTTTCATTTCATTCCCGGTTTGTGTTCAGAGGCTCTGTTGTATCTTTGAGGAGTTTTGGCCTCTTTGGGTCACTTTTGCACCCATTTCTCCGGGATCCGATCAGGGAACACTGGCTAACTTTGTAAAATTCTGACATCTTTTTATTGTAATCACGCTTTTAACGTGATATCCTTATATTATATTGTAAAAAGTCCGTATGGGGGCTGTGCGGTTTTTGAGCCCTCCGCGAGAAAGGAATCCCCGGCAGCGTTTTTGTGCCGGCGCCAAAGCTATGTCTGAAAATGCCATTGCCAAGATGACAATGCGGCAGGCCGAAGAAGAGATGGCCTGCTTCCGCAAGATCTACTCCATCGTCCGCCTGCTGGACTTGAAGACCATTGAAGAGGCCCCCTGTTACGCCCCCTGGCGGGAGGCTCACCCCTGCACCCGGTGCATCGGGCGGGAGGCGCTGCTCTGCAAAGGGCAGAAATCCAAGCTGGAGCATGTTGGCTCCCAGATCTACCAGGCCACGGCCCGCTATGTGGAAGTGGACGGTAACCCTTATGTTATGGAGATGATCCAGCCGCTGGAGCCGGACAGCGACGCCCTCTCCCACGAGGACAAGCGCCTGTACACCGACGCGCTGACCGGCGTGTATAACCGCCGCTTTTATGAGGATGAGCTGCGCCACAAGTTCCTGACGGCAGGCGTCGCCATGATCGACCTGGACGATTTCAAGCTCTGCAACGACACGTTCGGCCATGAAGCAGGCGACGCGGCCCTGTGCGCCGTCGCCTCCATCATCCAGCACAACATCCGCTCCTCGGACATGCTCATCCGCTACGGCGGCGATGAGCTGCTCCTGATCCTGCCGATGATCCCGGCCGATGATTTTGCCCGCAAGCTGCGGCTCATCAACAAAAAATTGAGCGGTGCCCGGGTGCCGGGCTTTGAGCGCCTCCGCATCACCTCCAGCATCGGCGGCGTGCTCTCGGCAGGCGTCTCCATCGAGGAGGCCGTCAAGCTGGCTGACAAACGGATGTACCAGGCCAAGCGCCAGAAAAATATGGTGGTGACGGAGAACGAGCCCCAGAACGTGCTCAACGTGCAGAGCCAGCCCCGCCCCACGGTCCTCATCGTGGACGACTCCCCCATGAACCGCGAGATCCTGACCGAGATCCTGGGCAAAGATTTCCAGCTGCTGGAAGCCTCGGACGGTGCCCAGTGCATGAGCCTGCTCAAACAGTTCGGCTCCGGGATCTCTCTGGTGCTGTTGGATATCGTGATGCCGGATATGGATGGCTTTGAGGTTCTGGCCCGGATGGCCGGGCAGGACCTGCTGAACGATCTCCCTGTCATCATGGTCTCCAGTGAGGACTCCAGTACCGTCATTCACCGGGCCTATGAGCTGGGCGCGTCCGATTTCATCCGCCGCCCGTTCGACGCCCGCATCGTCCACCGCCGGGTATCCAATATCACCAAGCTCTACGCCCGGCAGCGCCGCCTGAGTAGGATGGTGGCCCAGCAGTTCTATGAGCGGGAGAAGAACAACCGCCTGATGATCGCCATTCTGAGCCAGGTCACGGAGCGGCACAACGGCGAGAACGGCCTGCACATCCAGCGCATCCAGGCCCTGACGGCCATGCTGCTGGAGCAGCTGGTGCTCAAGACCGACCGGTACGTTCTGCCTGCCAGCCAGCGGAGCCTCATCACCACGGCGTCCACCCTGCACGACATCGGCAAGATCGCCATTGATGACGCCATCCTCAAAAAGAAAGGCCCCCTGACCGAAGAAGAGGCCCGTGTCATGCGGACCCACCCGGTGCTGGGCGCCAAAATGCTGGAGGGGCTGGACTTTTATCAAAAGGAGCCGCTGCTCCAGACGGCCGCCGAGATCTGCCGCTGGCACCACGAGCGGTACGATGGTTCCGGCTACCCCGACGGCCTGACGGGCGAGAGCATCCCCATTGCCGCCCAGGTGGTGGGCCTGGCCGACGCCTACGACACCCTGACCGGGATGCATGGCCGGGGGGAAGCGGTCTCCCACGAGGAAGTCATCCACCGCCTCCTGAACGACGAGCGCGGCTCGTTCAACCCGGTGCTGCTGAGCTGTCTGTTCGATCTCCAGTCTCGCATCCCGGACGAACTGGAAGCAGCGCTCCTTACCCCCCCCCAAGAGAATTTGACCTGTCTTTGATCTGAGCCGGAAAGAAGTTTTGCGTCATGACGCTTGAACAGGATTCCGATTCCATGGCCCCGCACGGCGGCACGCTGAACGGTGCCGACAAGCTGTTCCCCGCCGTGGAAGCCGCGTACCGGCGCACCGTGGACGCACTGCGGGCTTATCCGGCACAGCAGAGGTAGCTTTATATCAAGGCGCTGCTTTTGTACAACCTCTCCGTCAATGCTGACGCATTGCCACCTCCCCTAGTAGGGGAGGCTTTGGCAGACCGGAAAGTTTTTGCAAATCGTCATACGCTTATAGCAAACGAACTCTCTTTGCCAAGGGCTCCCCTGGTAGGAAAGACTCCCCCGGCCGGGGGAGGTGGCACGCAAGTGCCGAAAGGGGAACGGCTGTCGAGCGAATGCGAGACTGAGAGGTTGTACGAAGAGCAACTCCACCTAGAACTCACAGCGATGCGAACTCTGTTTGTCAGAGTCCGTGTATCGCTGTGTTTTTCTTTTTCCTCTGCCGGGCTCGCCCTCTCAGGCGCTGACGCGCCAGCTGTTCCCCTTTTTGGCTTTGCCATTTTCCCCCGACCGGGGGAAATCTTTCCCAAAGGGGGAGCCCTTGGCAAAGAGGGGAAACTGTTTTTGTATCCTCTGTACAGTTTTGCCCTTGCAATTTGTTAAAATGCGGCAAATATTATGACAACGTGGTTTTTCTCGTTGCAAACCGACACATTTTACAGTAAAATCAAGGTAAGATTGGATGCGGTTCCATTTTTCCTGCACACGGGACCCCCACACGGAAAGAGAGGTTTACACCATGCGAACTCCACGACTACGGCTTTTGAGCGCCCTCCTTGCGGTGGCCCTGTTCTTCACCCTGCTGCCCGTCTCCGCGCTGGCGGAGGGTGGCGGGAGCACAGGCGTCAGCCATGTTGCTACCCGCTCCCTCAATACGGACAACAAAGACGACCAGGGCCTGACGTACACACTCAATGCGGCGGATCACACCGCCACGGTTGCCAACTACGACAACAGCACCCCGGATGGCGTCATCGATATTCCGGATACCGTTACAAGCGGCGGCCAAACTTATACGGTCACGGCCATTGGAGAATATGCGTTCATCCCATCCCGTAAGATCACCAATGTTTCCAGCGTATTCATCCCGGCCACAGTAACCAGCATTGGCCGCTTCGCTTTCCGCTGTTGCAAATTTCTTGCAACGGTCACCTTTGCAGAGGGTTCCCAATTAAAGAGCATTGGGGTCAGCGCTTTCTCTGGCACAAATCCAGCTCACCCAAGATTCAAAGAGATCCAAATACCAAATTCTGTAGAGACAATCGGCACTAATGCCTTTCAGAACTGCCAAGACCTAGAGAGCATTACTCTTCCAGCCTCTTTGAAGACTATTGAAAGTAGTGCTTTTAGCTACTGCCTCAATCTCTCCGAAATCAGACTTCCGACCTCTTTGAAAGCCATTCAATCTTATGTTTTCGACGGTTGCAGTAGCCTGGAAACAGTTTTCTATGACGGCTCGCTGGCGCAGTGGAGCCGGATCAACACGTCCAATGGCTTTTTAGGATACTCTTCTCCCAGCCTTGTCATGGGCGATTATACGGCACAGTTTATTCCCGTCAAGGATGAGAATGATCCTGACCCTCCCCCAAAAACAGTTACCATTACAAAGTACACTGGCACGGAAAGCACCGTCATCCTCCCCAGCACAATCAACAGTTGGCCTGTCACAAAAATCGGGGAAGATGCATTTCAAGATAACACCACCATCACCAGTGTGACCATCCCGGCCAACGTCACGGAAATCGGCAGCAACGCCTTTGCAGGCTGCACCAATCTCACCAGCGTAAATTACGGAGGTGACTGGAGTAATCTAACGATTCAAAGCGGCAACCCAGCCGTCGAAGACGCTGCTAAGGACGCTGCCAATGAGCAGCTTTTCGATTTTGAATTTACACCTGACAACACTGCCGTCATCGTAAACAATTACAAGTGCAAGGGCACTGCTGCGGATGTCACCATCCCCAGCCGCTACAAAGGCAAACCCGTCACGGCGATTAACAATGCTGCTTTCCCGAACTCCGCTGTTACCAGTGTTACTATTCCAGATTCTATCACTTCGATTCCCGATGCTGCTTTTGTAAATTGTTCCAAATTAACAAATATTTCAATTCCTAATTCTGTTACGTATATTGGTTTCTCCGCCTTTAGTAGTTGTACAAGTTTGAAAAGTATCACTCTCCCATCCTCTCTGAGCACTATTGGAAACTCTGCTTTTGCTGGCTGTCCGAGCTCGATGACTGTAACCTATCCCGGTTCCAAAACGCAGTGGGACGACGACATTACCAAGGGCAGCAACAACGACGTATTGGAAAATCATCTCATCTGCAACAAGCTGGAAGCCACTTTTACGGCGGACGGCACAACGTTTGCTCAACCCCAGACCATTGACCGCGGCGGAAAGTTTACGGAACCCGCTGCTCCCTCCAAAGAAAACCACACCTTTGCAGGCTGGTACAACGGCGATGAAAAATTTGATTTTGACGCCGACACCACCAATGCCCCCAATGTGCTGAATCTGGTTGCCAAGTGGGACATCAACCAGTACACGGTCAAATTCGTATCCGACCACGGTTCGTTTGCGGACCAGACGATTGAACATGGCAAACCCATCGACACCGGCAAGCTCATCATTCCCACTGTAGAGGGCTTTACGTTCGATGGCTGGTATGCCGACGAGAACCGTACCATAGAGTTTGACTTTACCAAGCCCATCAAGAGCAACACCACGGTTTACGCCAAGTGGACAGCCAACGATTACGAAGTAAGCTTTATCACCGAGCACAGCGACGCACCCGCCAGCCAGAATGTCAAGTATAACGGAACCGCCAAAGACCCCGGAAAGCTGTCGGCAGAGGGTTATACATTCATCGGCTGGTATACCGACGCTACCTACTCCACAAAGTTTGACTTCAACACTCCCATCACGGGCGATACCAAAGTTTACGCCAAGTGGGAAAAGAACGCGCCTGTCCTTCCGGATACCTATGCGCTGAACGTCTCCGGCGCGTTCGTGTATGTGGACGGGGTGGACGTCACCGCCTCCGCAGGCGATACCACTCTCCAGCTGGAAAAGGACGCCTCCGTCCGGCTGGTAGCCGACCCCGACCGGATGCCCTCCGGCATGGTGTTTGACCGCTGGACCATCCTGAACGGCGCGCTGAACGCCGATGACGCGGAGAAATTTGAAACCGGCCGGACACTGGAAGAGTTCGCCTTTACCATGCCCGCCGAGCCTCTGAGCATCGAGGCCACCCCCCGGATGCAGGAGGAAGAGGGCTCCGATACCGTCTCGGTCATCGCAGGCGTCACACTGGGCACTGCCGCCACCGCTCTGGTAGCCTGGCAGGCCTACGACCTGGGCATGAGCCTCTATCAGGAGCACTGGCTCCCGGCGGATTTCGTCATGCCCAAGACCCGCGCCGAGCTTGCCCTCCTGCTGTGGAACACGGCCGGCCGCCCCGCCCCTGCCGCACAGCCCGCCTTTGCGGACATCACCGACCCCGACACCGCGCAGGCCGCCCAGTGGGCCGTGGAAACGGGCCTGATGACCCCCAAGAGCGCTGATCTGTTCAAGCCCGAAAAATCCGTCACCCGCTGGAAAGCCGTCCGCAGCTGGAAGCGTGTAACAAACCAGAATACCTGATTTTGAAAGGGCCCGCCTTTTTCATCATTCGATGAGAGGGCGGGCCCTTTTGTTCTGGATTGATCCGGATGCATTTTGGCAATGGAACGTCATGGGGCTGTTGCAAAACAGCCCCTTTTTTGGATTTGGTTCGGAATGGATCATCCCGAGTTCTTTCCGGAATTGCAAGCGAAATCGCACATGAAATTTTCAAACCGCTGTGCTATACTAAGCCCAAATCGACACAGGAGGCACTGATTTATGAACACTCTGGATGCCATTCTCACCCGGCGCAGCTGCCGGGAATTTACGGATCAGCCCATCGAAAATGAAAAGCTGCACCAGCTGCTGGAAGCCGCCATGAGCGGGCCGAGCTGCGTCAATGCACAGGATTGGTCTTTCGTGGTAGTGACCGACCCGGAAAAGCTGGCACAGATGGCAGATGCCAACGGCCGCCCAGCCGAGCCGCTGCGGAAAGCTGCCGCCGGAATCCTCGTCTGCGGCGACCTTGACCGGGCATTCCGCTTCGCAAAGGATTACTGGGTCATTGATGGCGCGATTGCCGCCCAGAACATCTGCCTTGCGGCGCAGGAACTGGGGCTTGGCGCGGTCTGGCTGGGCACTTGGCCGCAGATGGACCGGGTGGAGGCCCAGAAGAAGCTCTTCGCTCTGCCGGAGACCATCGTGCCCCATTCCATCATCGCCCTCGGCTACCCGGAAGCGGACATTACCGCCCCGCGTGCAAGCCGCTACAAGGCCGACCGGGTGCATTTCAATCAGTGGTAAACCACTTTATCGCTGGTGATCTGATCTGCAAGACCTACCGTGAACTGTTGGTTGCCCCGTCTGCGGCGTGGCCGTGCTGTCCCGGGTTGCGCTTACCGATTTTTCTACAGCCCTTGAGCGGACTTTGAAAAATCGGAGCGTGGCCCCAGCCTCGCTTCCCTGTGTTCCCCTTTTTGGCTTCGCCATCTTCCCCCGGCCGGGGGAAGTCTTTGCTCGCAGGCGGCGGTCAGCTCCGCTGCAAGTCCTCTTATCCGCACTTCACGGCAGTCCTCCCGGTAGACGTTCCTAGACTCTACCAACCACGGGCTAACCAAAGCCCTACTGGGGCTTTGGTTCCGGTGCTGCGCACCGTCGCCCTTTCAAGTCCTCTTATCCGCACTTCACGGTAGTCCTCTTGTTAGACATTCCTAAATCTCTAGGAACCGCGCACTAACCAACAGCCCACTGGGCTGTTGGTTGCCACGCCTGCGGCGTGGCCGTGCTGTTCAAGCCCTCTTATCCGCACAAAAAGAAAAACTCAGCACATTGTGCTGAAGAGGACTTGAACCTCCACCGAGTTGCCCCGATTAGAACCTGAATCTAACGCGTCTGCCAATTCCGCCATATCCGCTTATTTTGTTTTTGTCCGTGAGCCGTTCGGCTCGGAACGTTGATAATTATACCATGGATTCCAAAAATGTCAAGCATTTTCTCCAAAAAAGTTCTACTTATTTTTATCCAGCGTATCTGCGGCAAAAATCCCCGCCGCAGGCGGAATTTCCGGCCACGGCGGGGAGCATTCATTTCTGCTTTTCCGTTCTTTTGTGCCCTATGGATCCTCAGTGCTCTTCCACGGCAAGGTCCAGCGGTTTGCTGTCACCGTCTTCGTCGATCATCCGGTAGCCGACGCCCAGCTCATTGAGGATATAATTGTTGCTGCCCGGGCGGCTGCCCAGCTTTTTGCGGATGTTGGCCATGTTGACCTGCAATTTCTTGGTGCTTCCGCAGTCCGTATCGCCCCAGATGGCCCGGACAATGGCGGCATAGGTCATCACACGGCCCGCATGCTCGGAGAGGAACGCCACGATGTTGTACTCGGTCTGGGTCAGCTTGATCTCCTGCCCGGCCACAAACACCTTACGGCGCTCATAGTTGATCTCCAGGTCCTGTGCCGTAAACGTCCCGGTGGGCAGGCTGCCCGCCGTACTGTAGCGGTTGACCCGCAGGGCGGCCCGGACACGTGCCATCAGCTCGCCGGTGCCAAAGGGCTTGGTAACATAATCATTGGCCCCCAGGTCCAGCGCCTCGATCTTATCCTGCTCCGTGGTGCGGGCTGAAAGCACCACGATCGGAGTCATGTACTTCTGGCGCACGGTGCGGATCAGCTCCAGACCGTCCCGGTCGGGCAGACCCAGATCCAGGATCACGAGGTCGGGGTTGTGGGAGGCAAACAGAGTCAGGCCCATGGAGCAGGTGTGCGCCACCAGTGCCTGATAGCCGTTGGTCTCCAGCAGCGTCTCAATGAAGCTGCAGATATTGGCCTCATCTTCCACCACAAGAACCTTGAATTTATTATTGCTCATCTTCGGTCTCCTCCGTCTCGATTTCTTCTGTCTCTAACCAGAACCGAATGGTCGTGCCCTCACCGGGTTTGCTTTCGGCTTTGATCTCACCGCCGTGGGCCTTGATGATGGCAGCACAGACCGAAAGGCCAATGCCCATGCCGTGCTTGCCGCTGTCGGCCCCGCTCTCCGAGGGCAGCGTCCCGGTAAACAGGGTGCGCAGACGCTCTTTCGGGATGCCGCAGCCGTTGTCCGCTACCTCAAACACCGCCCGGTTGCCCAGCGTGAACACCCGGAGGGTGAGCTTTGTCATCCCCTCCGCGTGGAGAACAGCGTTTTCCAAAAGATTGGTCAGCACCTGCCGGATGAGCATGGAGTCCATGGGAATGACGATGAAATCATCCGGCAGCTCCACATGGATGTTCACCCCCGGGTGCGTCTTTTTGAATTTGACCAGCACGGTGTCAATGAGTTCTTCCAGCACCGTGGGGGTCTTTTTCACCGAGACCTTTTCGCTGTCGATCCGGGTGACGGACAGCAGATTCTCCACCATCCGGTTCAACCACTGGGCATCCTCGCAGACCTCGCCCAGAAGCTTCAGCTTCTGCTCCCGGCCCAGGGAGTCGTAGTTTTCGATCACCGTGGAGCAGGCCCCGTAAATGGACGTCAGCGGGGTGCGCAGGTCGTGGGAGACGGCCCGCAAGAGGTTCGCCCGCATCTTTTCCGTCTCGCTCTCCATCCGCAGCTGCTCCTGTTTTTTGACGCGGGTGGTCAGGGTGCTGGTCATGATGGACACCACCAGCATCACGGCACCCGAGAACAGGTTTTCCGGCAGAGTGAAATTAAATGCAAAATAGGGCGAGCGGAACGCAAAGTTGACCGCCAGCATTCCGATGACTGACGCCGCCACGCCCCAGAGATAGCCCTCCGTATACATTGAGACGAAAAAAGCAGCCAGTACAAAGACCATGGATGCCACGCCGTCGATCCGGCCGCTGACCGCCTGAATGGCCGCCACGCCCGCAATCGCTGCCGCAAGTGCACCGCCCAACACGAGCATGTCTTTCCATGGGAATTTTCCTTTCACCCGCAGTCCCTCCTCGTCCGAGTTTTCTTCACCAGAAAAGTATACCACATTCTCATTTAAGATGCAGTAAATCTTCTTAGCTTGACACCTTTTTCATTTAGGGATACTATTAGGTTATCTTGATTTGTGGAGGGAAAGCTCTGATGCTATACTTTGAAAACGACTACTGTGAGGGTGCCCACCCGGCCATTTTGCAGAAATTGGTAGAGACCAACTTTGAAAAAGTTTCCGGTTACGGCACCGACCCCTATTGTGCCAGCGCCAAAGAGAAGATCCGCGCGGCCTGCGCCTGCCCAGAGGCGGATGTCTTCTTCATCTCCGGCGGCACTCAGGCCAACGCCGTGGTCATCGGCTCCATGCTCCACCGCTGGGAGGGCGTGCTGGCTGCCACCACCGGCCATGTAGCCGCCCATGAGGCCGGTGCCATCGAGTTCACGGGCCACAAGGTGCTCAGCCTGCCCCACACCAACGGCAAAGTGGCCGCCAAGGATGTGGAGAATTTCTGCCAGACGTTCTACGCCGACGCCAACATGGACCACCTCGTCTTCCCCGGCATGGTCTACATCTCCCACCCCTCGGAGTACGGCACCCTGTACACTAAGGCAGAGCTGGAAGCGCTTTCCGCCGTCTGCCACACCTACCACATGCCCCTGTTCATGGACGGTGCCCGGCTGGGCTACGGTCTGGTCAGCGAGGGCACCGATGTCACGCTGGCTGACATTGCCCGCCTGACCGACGTGTTCTACATCGGCGGCACCAAGGTAGGTGCCCTCTGCGGCGAGGCTGTCGTCTTCCCCCACGGCGCTCCCGCCCACTTTATGACCATGGTCAAGCAGCAGGGCGCTCTGCTGGCCAAGGGCCGCCTGATGGGTCTGCAGTTCGACGTGCTCTTCACCGACGGCCTGTACACCGAGATCAGCAAAAACGCCATTGAGACGGCCGCCGTGCTGAAAAAGGGTCTGGCGGAAAAAGGCTACCAGTTCTTCATGGACTCTCCCACCAACCAGATCTTCGTGGTCTTCCCCAACGCCCAGCTGGAAGCGCTGGAGGGCAAGGCAAAGTTCGGCTTCTGGGAAAAATACGACGACACCCACACGGTGATGCGGATCGCCACCAGCTGGGCTACCCGGATGGAGGAAGTGTGGCAGCTGCTGGCCCTGCTGTAACTGCCAAAAACAGCGGCCTGTCTTTGTGCAGGTTGTTGCTTGCATTTTCCCCCCTGGTATGATATCTTGAATTTTGAAAGGAAGGTAAGATACCCATGGGCTTTTTTGACAAGATCTTTGGCAGCAAGGCTGCCGCCACCAAATTTTCCGGCCAGAAGATGACCGTTCTGGCCCCCATCGACAGCACGGTGATCCCGCTGGAGCAGCTGCCCGATGAAACGTTTGCCACTGCCATCCTGGGCCCCGGCTGCGGCCTGGAGCCCACCGGCGATATGGTCTACGCCCCCTTTGACGGCACCGTGACCACCATTGCAGACACCCTGCACGCCGTTGGCCTGATGAGCGATGACGGCATTGAGGTTCTCATCCATGTGGGCATGGACACCGTGGAGATGCAGGGCAAGAGCTTTGAGGCACAGGTCAAGGTAGACCAGAAAGTCAAAGCCGGCACCCCGCTGCTCAAGATCGACCTGGACGCCATCCGTGCAGCGGGCCACCCCACGGCCACGGCTCTCATCGTGACCAACGCGGACGATCTGCCCGAAATGCAGATCGTGGGCGGCGGCATCGTGGCCGCAGGCGCTCCCCTGTTCAAATTTGAAAAGTAAAGTTCACTTTACAAAACACAAAAGCGCAGCGATATGCACTCTGTTTATCAGAGTCAGCACATCGCTGCGCTTATTTTTCTTGGGCAGCATCCTTGCCCTCTCCGTCATTGCTTACGCAATGCCACCTCTCCCAAAGTGAGAGGCTTTGGCAATCCCCACAAACAACATCTCTTTGCCAAGGGCTCACCCCTTTGGGGGAGCTGTCGAGCGGAGCGAGACTGAGAGGGCATTATAAGAGATTTAATTTCCGCGCGGCGGCAAGGGCTTCCACCTTGTTGCTGGTACCCAGTTTGTGGTAGGCCTGCTCGCACTGGTATTTGACGCTCCGCTCACTGAGCTGGAGCTGCCGGGCGATCTCAGACCGGGTCAGGCCCCGATCCTGTAGCCGCAGCACCTGCAGGGCCCGCTCACTCAGCTGCACCGCGCCCGGCAGTGCCGCCGGGGCATTGGTGCTCAGGTAGAGCGGATAAGCCTCGGCCATGGCGCGGGTCTTGCCCAGCACTTCCTGCCAATAGGCCTCGTCCACGCCCTCCGGGCAGCCAAGCTCCTGCAGCAGGGGCAGCAGCGCCGCGCCCTCCCGGCAGAACAGCCGGACAAAGTGGTAGCTTTCGGCCCGGCGGAGCACCTGGGTCAGCTCCGTTTTCCACAGCGGGTTCCCGGTGCGGTAACGGATGATGGATTCCAGCAGGTCGCCCTCCATCTGGAGCCAGGGCCGCTTTTCTATATTGGCATAGCTGCGCAGCCGCATGAGGATCTGCACGGTTTTATCATACCGCTGCTGCGCCATGTACACCCGGACAAAGGTATTGTAGCAGTACCGTTCCAGTACATTGAAATGAATCTCGTTCTGGGGCTCGTTCTCCATCCAGCGGACCGCGTCCTCTACCCGGCCCTGCCAGAGCTTGATCCGGCTCTGCATGGCCCGCACGTTCCGCACCACGCGGCGGGCACCACGCTGCCGGGCGCGGGTCTCCAGCTCTTCCAGTGTCTTGACCGAGTCGCCCGGATGGCCGGTGACCAGATACACCCGGGCCATCAGCGCCGCGCCCACATGCTTTTCCAGCTGGAACGCCATGGTCTGATCATCCCGCGTCCAATCGCAGAAGTCCTTGCTGCCATTGATGAGGGAGGGCTGGCCGCCCGTCACCGAGAACTCCGGCATCACCAGACGCTCGGTTTGGATCTTCCGGGCAGCCTCGTCCAGTACCTCGATGAGGTTGGTGCTGCCCCGGTGGGGCAGGCTGATGTCCAGATAGACCAGCCAGCTCTCAGCCAGGCGGTGCTCCTCCGGGTCCGGGTGGCCCGCGGCATATTCCTGCAGCACGGCATACCAGCGCTCGCTCTCCGTGGCGTTCAGCGCCAACGAGTAGAGCATACTCCGCGCCGCGATCAGGTCGGGCGAGGAGCGCACTTCCTCCTCCGGCAGGGCCAGATAGGCGGGCGTCAGCTCATAGTAATAGCCACCGCCGGGGTAGCGGCGGGCGTTGTCGATGAGGAGAGCGTGGATCTCTTTCTCGCACTGGCCGTCCTGATACAGCTTCAGTGCCCGGGGGATGTTGCCCTCTTTTTCGCAGATAGTGCCTGCACGGCGGAGCAGCTCATTTTCCCGCACCCGATCGCAGACCGTCTCCATCCGCAGCTTCATGCTGTTGATGACGGCGGGCCGCAGGGTGTAACCGCCGTCTTTGAAGCTGAACAGGTTGCCCATCTCGGCAGCCTGGGCCAGCAGGCGGTTCACATCGCTCCGCCCGGTCATCTCTTCCGCCTGCTGGATGGTAAAATGCTCCAGCAGCGAAAGCTGCATCATCATCTCCCGGATCTCTTCCGGCCACTCGCTGTAAATGGCCTGATTGAGGTACTCGTAAAACTTCCGGGTCAGGTCATTCACCAGCTCCTCCGTATAGCTGGAGCCCTGGCTCATCTCCATAGCCAGCAGCCGGGCCCCCAACGGGTTGCCCTCTACCAGCGGGATGATCCGCTTTTCCAGCAGGTTCCGGGGCAGCTGAACGCCCCACGAAAGGTACAGCTGGGCAATCTCCTTCTCGGAAAGCCTCAGGTCTTCCTCCGGGATGACACTGAGACGGCCATTGACGTAGGGCCCTGTCAGCCAGCTGGGCAGCGGGCAGCGGCCCGCCAGAACGAGCCACAACCCCGGCTGATCCAGCATGGACACGATCTCCCGCCGGACGGCCGGGTCCAGCACCCGGGCCAGGTCGTCGATGACCATGGTGGCTTCTGCCGGCAGCGCGATCTCCTGCAGAGTCTCCACGGTCAGGCCCTCGCCGCTGAGCCAGATATGCCTGCGCCGCCGCAGATAGCGGTGGAGCAGCTCCGTCTTGCCATAACCCGTGGCCGCGTAAAGGTAAACATTCTGCCGCCGCGCGCCTGCCATCCGCAGTTTATCCCATGCAGCTTTGGGGTGGATGTAATTGTCTTTCTGAAAATTTGGGTAATGTTCCATTTCCGCCATTCGCTATTCCCCCTTGGGAGAGTCCTCCTACGGCGTCTTCCCGCACTGCCGCAGGGCCGCCTGCACCTCATTCCCGTGACGGTGCAGATCCGACACTCAGGTTTTCCGCGGCTGATACCGCAGCACTTTTTCCGAAAAATGCCCGTTAAAAAACTGGATGACCGGCCCCAGGCAGAACGCGCAGATCAGCGTGCCCAGCCCTACCAGGCCGCCCAGCATCCAGCAGGCCAGCGCGCAGACCGCGTCCGTGAAGACACGGCAGCCAAAGTAGGGCACGGGCGTGTGGTCCCGCAGCTCCAGCGCCAGCGCGTCGTAAGGGGCAATGCCAAGGTCTGCCGTCTGGTAGAGCGAAGCCCCCAACGCGGTAACGATGACCGCTGCCGCCACCCAGAGCAGCTGCTCCGGCAAAGACGCCGCCGGGCCGAAAAACGCTGCAATGGGGTCATAGAACGCGGTGACGATGAAACCGATGCAGATGCCGTTGACGAATGTGCCAAGGCCGATGTACTGCCGCCCCACCCAGATCTCAATGGCGAACATCAGGAGATTGGCGGCAATATTCTGCACTCCCAGCGAGATGCCAAAGAGCTCTGCCAGACGCATGTTCAGAGCGCTGATGGAATCGTTGCCGAGATGTGACTGCTTGAACAGGGCGATGCCCAGTCCAATGATGACGATGCCGACGACCATCCCGATCACCCGGCGGGCCGAGGGCTTTTGCAGGAGCGTACCATTCATGGGGGTCTTCCTCCCTTGTTTTGTTGGTTCCATTATACGCCAGGTACCGCAAAGAAGCAAATTCTTTCCCCACTTTCTTTGCCTGTCCGCTGCAAAAAATTCAGTTTCGCAGTTTCTGCTCGATCGCTGCCTTGTCCAGTCCCTCGCCAATCACGATGAGCACCTGCTGGCCCTGTGCCAGCGGGCTTGCCGTCAGGCCGTCGGCGGTAGCGTTCAGCTCCACCCACTGGCCGTTTTCCTCCACAAAGCCTTTCACCCGCAGCACCCGCCCGCAGGCCGGGTCGGTGAACAGGCCGGGGATGTTCCGTTCCAGCCGGGCACGGGGCAGCCCCAGCTCCAGAAAATACGCCGAGGAAAAGGCCTCGTGCTCCTCAAAATGCAGCTTTTCACAGCTGGCCTGCCGCATCCCGCAGCGGGCGATCCGGGCCATGTCCGCTTCCGTGAGGGCGGCCCAGTCTTTCGCCAAAATCTCCTCCGGCTGGAACACCCGGCTGCACTTGCAGGCCGTCAGTGCCCGTTTCAGGTGGGCCACGGCAGCTTCACACTGGCCGGGTTTGGCCAGCTGGCTGCGGCTCAGCAGCACAAGGCCCGCGTTGGCGCACTCGGAGGCCAGGACATAATCCGCCTGCGGCGAGAGCTGTTCCGGCAGCAGGGCGTCCACAATGGCGATCACATTCCCCAGCTGATACCAGCGGTCCAGCGGGTCGTCCCGCAGCACGTCAAAAAACTCGTCCACATCAAAAATGCCGCTGGGCTCCACCAGCACCCGGGTAAACCCCCGCATGGCCATGGAGATGAGCTTGGTGCGCATCCGGCGCTGGTGGGTGTCACAGTCACACCCGCCGCTGATCGTCTCGATCTCGCACCCCAGTTCCAGCAGGTCCTGTACCAGCATGGCGTCCACATTCACCGCGCCAAAATCGTTTTCCAGGATGCAGACACGTTCCCCCTGCCCGGCCAGATATGCCGCGTACCGCCGCAGGAATGTTGTCTTGCCCGCTCCCAGAAAGCCCGTGATGAGGTCTACCTGTACCATCTTGTATCTCCTCCGTTTCCGATCGATTCCATTCAGAGTTAGTATAGCCTGTCCAGCGGGCATTGTCAAAAGAAAACAGGCCATTTCCCGCAGGAAATGACCCGTTTTTGCCGCAATGATCTAAATTTTACAAGAATTCCACACTGCCGTCCTCGATGTGATACATCGCACCGACGACCCGCAGGCCGGTTTCCTCTTCCATGTGGTGGATGCACAGGCTCTTCTCGATCTCCTGCACACTGTGCCGCACGTTCCTGCAGCTGGCCTTATAGGGGTCTTTTTCATCGCCAATGGCTTTTTTGATCTCATCGGTGATGTACTTGATATACCCCTCCGGCTCGTAGTGGATGGCGGCATCCACCGCGCCGCAGTGGGTGTGGCCCAGCACCACCACCAACCGGCAGCCCAGGTGCCCGGCCGCGTACTCGATGCTGCCCAGCTGCTGGTCGTCAATCACATTGCCCGCCAGCCGGATGACGAACAGCTCCCCGATGCCGGCTGAGAAGATGCTCTCCGGGATGACCCGGGAGTCCGAGCAGGTGACGATGATGGCGTAGGGGGACTGCCCTTTCGCCCAGGTGGCCAGCCGGACGCGGCGGGAGATATCGCCGTTACCGCTTTCCGCATTGAGATATTTGAGGTTGCCCGCCGCCAGACGATAGATGGCGTCGGCCGCGGTGCAGACAGGGGTTTGGTTCATTGCAGCAGCCTCCTTTGAGGGATTCAGAATGGGGATCGGGATTTTTCAAAAAAGCCGCCCGGGCTGCCCTTGCGGGAAGCGGCCGAGCGGCGGAATGGGAAACTTAGAACGTGATGACGCCGAGGATCAGGCCTGCGACCAGGCAGATGAGGGACACGCCCCACTGCCAGCCAAAGCAGTACTTGATGTGATCCTTGATCTCGACACCGGCCAGACCAATGCCCAGATAGGTAGCGGGAGCCACCGGGCTGATGAAGGTGGCGCAGTTGCGGCAGACGACCATGGCGATGGCAATGTGAGCCGGGTTGACGCCGAACTGGTTGCCAACACTGATCAGGACGGGCAGCAGACCGTAGAAGTAAGAGTCGGTATCGAACAGCAGAGCCAGAGGCACGCTCAGGACGCCGATGATGACCGGCAGGAACTTGCCCATGGAAGCCGGGATGACGCCGGCCATCATGATGGCCATTTTCTCCATGATGCCGCTCTTGCTCAGGACACCGAGGAAGACGCCGGCACACATAATGGTGGAGGCCATGGTCAGGCCGGAAGCCGCATGGCTCTTGATGATGGAGTTCTGCAGCTTCTTGCCGCGGTAGTTGACCAGAATGCCCAGAGCGCAGCCAACCATGAAGACATAGTAAGAGGGGAAGATATCCATGACCAGGACGATGATGACGGCCAGGGTCAGGATCACATTGAAGATAAAGTTCTTCGGGCGAGCCAGCTCATTGTTCTTCTCTTCGCTCTCCGAATCATCGTACTTGCCGGCATCCTCTACGGCAGCGTCGCCCAGCTTGGCAATGCGCTTCTTCTCCTGGAAGCCCCAGAAGATGGCAGTGCCGACGGCAAGGACCAGGCCGACGACCTGCATCGGAACGATCTGACTCCACAGGTCATTGGGCTCAACGCCCAGAACACTGGCGGCACGCATGGTGGGGCCGCCCCAGGGCAACAGGTTCATGACACCCATCGACGTAACGCAGATCAGCAGCAGGGTCTCACGGCGCATGTGCAGGCGCTTGTAGACCGGCAGCATGGCGGGGATGGTGATGAGGAACGTGGATGCACCGCCGCCGTCCAGATGGCCGATAATGGCGATCAGGCAGGTCATCAGGGTAACGCCGATCACATTGTTGCCGACCTTTTTCATCAGCGCGCCGATGATCTTGTCGAACATTCCGGCGTCGGTCATAACGCCGAAGAACAGGACCGAGAAGATGAACAGGATCGCGGTACCATGGACGCCTTTCACGCCCTCCTTGATAAAGTCTGCCATCTCATCGAGGGTGAACGCACCGGTTGCCACCAGAATGGCAGCCGTGATGGTCGAGACACCGACGAAAGCCAGTGCAGGGACCGTGACATTGCGCAGCAGCAGAACGATGACCGCAATCACCGTTGCAAAGCCGAGCAGAGCGAGGATCGTATCACTCATGTTGGTTAACTTCCTTTCCTTTTTCCGTATCTGGGAAGGCATTCCAGTTTCTACTGGACTTCCATTCCCTCTTTCGATGGTTCCAGTATAGCCCTGTAAACTTACACGCCGAAGTGCCGTCCATTACGGTTTGTTAAGGAAAGACTTAATATCCTGTAAGAGTCTGTATGCTTACTTGTATACAATTATTTCTGCTTCTCGCTCCGCCTGCAGGCACGAATTTCTTCCAGCAGGGTGGCGGCGGAGACCGGCTTCAGGGTGTAACCGTCGATCACGCCATGGCGGCGGGCATCCACGATCTCACGGGTGGGGCTGCTGGTCATCACGATGCGGGTCAGAGCCGGGTACTTGCCCTGAATGGACATGCAGAACTCCACGCCGCTGCCGCCGGTCAGGCTCTCGTCGATGGCCAGGGCGTCAAAAGGCTGGGTCTCCAGCAGGGTGCGTACCTCGCCCCGGCGGGAACAGGTGAGCACTTCCAAGCCAAAACGGCCGAAATCTTTCTCCAGCAAATTGAGCACTTTCTTGTTGTCGTCGGCCGCCAGGATGCGCAGCTTGTGGTCCACGCCCCACTGCACCTGTTCCCGGGCGCGCTGCTGCTCCAGCACGGGCAGGTAGATATAGAACGTTGTCCCCTGGCCAAGGGTGCTCTCGGCCAGGATATGGCCCCGATGGGTGCTGATGATCTGCTCCGCCAATGCCAGCCCCAGGCCGGTGCCCTCGCCCTGCTTTTTGGTGGTGAAGAACGGCTCAAAGATGTGGACCAGCGTGTCTTTATCCATGCCGCAGCCGGTGTCCGTGACGCTGACGCGGACATAGCTCTGCCAGTCGTCCGAGATCTTTTCCTCGGGGATCCGGGCCGCCAGCTCCTCCCGGGGGACAACTTTTGCCCGCAGGGTCAGGCTGCCCTCCCCCACGCCGATGGCGTGGATGCCGTTGATGCAGATATTCAGCAGCACCTGCTGCAGCTGGGTGCTGTTGCCCAGCACGTTTTCGCCGTGCAGTTCCAGTTCCTGCCGCAGCCGCACCTGTTTGGGGCAGTTGGTCTCCACCAGCTTGCAGGTGTGCTCGATGAGGCTTTCCACGGGCACCGCGTCATAGACCGTTTCCACGTTCTTCCGGCTCATGGAAGAAATTTGCTTCACCACGTCCCGGGCCTTTTCGGCAGCTTCGCTGATCTCCCGGGCGTTGTCATAAATTTCACTCTCGGGGTCGGCGTCGGCCATAATGAGGTCGGCATAGCCCGTGATGGGGGTGAGGAAGTTGTTGAACTCGTGGGCGATGCCGCCCGTCAGGGTGCCCATGAGCTGGAGCCGCTGGTCGTGCGCCAGAGACTCCCGGCTCTTCTGCAGCTCTTCCAGCGCCTCGTTGACCTCCTGCAGGTCGTTGATCTTGGTCACGCTGCGCTGGTTCTTCCGCTGCAGACGGAATATCATCCCGGTAAACAGCACCAGAACCACCGCAACGGCGCTGAACATGAGCGCCATCTTCAAGAAGCTGTCCCGCACCGGCTGGTAGAGATCGTCGTAATCCACCACGGCGCTGACGATCCAGAAGCTGCTCCCCACATCCAGATGCCGGAACGCGCTGATCTTATGCACCCGGGGCAGTTTGGGGTCGGTCCACCAGTAGGAGTAATAATCCCGGATGCCGGAGTCCTGTGTCCGCTGGGCCTTGAGCAGCTCGCTCAGGCTGGTCAGGTCCAGATTTTTATAGGCATAGAGCTTCTGGCGGCCATCCACCACTTGGATGCCCCACTGGGCCGATTCCGGGTGCATGACCACCATGTCATTGGCGTTTTTGATCATCACATAGCCGTTGGTGCCCACCCGGATGTCCGAGACCAGCTGCTTGTAGAGGGTGGTGGAATCCACCACCAGGCAGACGCTCTGCTCCCCCGCCGCTTTTTTCAGCACCAGATAATGGGTATCGCCCCGGTGGTACTGCCAGTAAGAAACGCCCTCTGACCGGGTAATGAGAACATCGCTCAGGGCGGTAATGCCGTAGCAGCGGTAAACGATGCTGCCATCGTTGTCCTCCAGCCAGATATCACGCAGGGTATCGCTGGGGGCCAGCGTGGGCTTATCGTCCGGGTTTGCTTCCACCTTGGCAACCGCGGAGTCCAGGCGGTCGAGGTACTCCTCCAGCGAAAACTCAATGCTGTCGGCCAGGCTCTGCACCACCAGCTCCATCTGGCGGGTCTGGCTTTCCATCAGGGCCGTGCTGTAATCTTTCCAGACCAGATTTGCCACAATGGCCAGCATGACCAGAAGAACGGCTCCCACAGCCATTGGCACCCAGAGGGTGCGGAGCGTTTCCAGGGTGGAGCGCTTTTCCTGCGCGTTCGGCTTGTTCGGTTTCATGGCGGTTTCTCCTTTCAGCCGGGCAGGTTCTTGCTCTTCCAGGCTAAAAATGTTATACTGTTAATTAAGTATCAATTTCAAGTGTCAATTTTCGACGGTTTTGGTCAGAGGAAGTACGGTGAAGCAACCATGTCTTACCATGTTCTTATTGTAGACGATGATCCGGCAATTTGCAAACTTTTATCCAAAGTAATGGTCAGCAACGAGATGGAGCCCCTTGTGGTGAACAGCGGTGCGGCGGCGCTGGACCTCATCGCGCGGCAGAGCAACACGCTGGATATGATCTTAATGGACATCACCCTGGGCGATATGGAGGGCTTTGATGTCATCCAGACCATCCGCCGCAATGGCGTCACCACCCCGGTCATCATCATCAGCGGCCGCAACGAGGATTACGATTTCATGTACGGCCTCTCGCTGGGTGCTGACGATTATGTCACCAAGCCGTTCCGCCCGCAGATCTTAGGGGCCAAGGTCAAAGCCCTCATCCGCCGGAGCAAGAGCTTCTCTCAGGAGAACAACCAGCAGATCAGCTGCGGGCCGTTCCTCTGCGACACCACCACCATGCGGTTTTACAAAAACAATGTGGAGCTCAACCTCTCGGAGAAAGAGCGCTCCCTCCTGCTGCTCTTTGTCCGCCACCCGCAGCAGGTGTTTACCAAAGACATGATCTACGAGCAGATCTGGGGCAACCTGATCGCCGTGGACGACAATGCCATCATGGTGTACATCAACCGCCTGCGCAGCAAGATCGAGGACAACGCCCGTACCCCGCAGCATATCATCACCATCCGGGGCGTCGGATATCGGTTTGTGCCGTAAACACGGCATTTTTCATCCACAACACAGAAAGCCCCCGGCTGCGCGCGGTGCAGCCGGGGGCTTTTGGTTTTATGCCGGTATAAAACACAAAACCATTAAAAGGAGAATCGCATGAAATTGTGTGTCTGCGTTGCTCAGCGGGTTGAAGAAGAGCGAAAGGAATTTCCGTGAATCAATTCCGAAAGCTGCGGTTGGCAGGCCGCAGAAGAACCGCTGCGCGGGAACACTCAATCTTCGCGGAAAGAGAAAGGCTTGACTTCGCGCACAACGTCCATGATGGTGCCGTCGCGTGCTTCAATGATACCGACCACACGGTCACCGAACTGGACCTTGTCCGGCTCGCCGACGATGGAGTAAGCGATGTCACGCAGCTCCTCGATGGTCTTCAGGGGCACGCAGTCAGCGTCCTGCAGAGCCTTGAGCAGGTCGGGACGGGCAGGGTTGACCGCCACGCCGTAATCGGTGACAACGATGTCCACGCTCTCGCCCGGGGTGGTGACAGTGGTCACATCGGTGCAGATGGCGGGGATACGGCCCTGCAGCAGCGGGGCGATGACGATGGTGCACTTTGCACCCTGTGCGGTATCGGGATGGCCGCCCTGTGCACCGGTGATGATGCCGTCGGAACCAACCACAACGTTGCAGTTGAAGTGGGTATCAACTTCCAGAGAAGCCAGGATGACGTAATCCAGCTTGTTGACGAAGGCGCCCTTATTCATGGGGCTTGCATACTCGCCCGCAGAGATGGGGAAATGGTTGGGGTTGGAGCGGACGTTATTGACAGCGTCCAGGTCAAAGTCCTGGGTATCCACCAGCTTGCGTGCCAGGCCGCGGTCCAGCAGCTCGCACATGGGCTTGGTCAGGCCGCCGACGCCCAGACCCATGTGGATGTTCTTCTCCTCCATGATCTTGCTCAGGGAGATGGTGGAGGCGATGGATGCACCGCCGACACCGGTCTGGTAGGAGAAGCCGTCCTTGAAGTACGGGGTGTTGGCCACGACCTGGGTGCAGTACTCTGCCATCAGGATCTTGCGCTGGTCGGTGGTGGGCTTGGCAGCGCCGGTAGCGATCTTCTCGGGGATGCCGATCTGATCCACGACGCAGACGTAATCCACCTTGGTCTGGTTGATCTCAGCGGGGTAGTTGGGGTAAGCCACCAGACAATCGGTGACAGCCACAACGTAGTCGGCCATCTCAGCGTCCACATAAGCATAGCTCAGGACGCCGCAGTTGGTCTTGCCGCCCATACCGGAGCAGTTGCCGTACTCGTCGCAGCTGGGCGCGCCGATGAATGCGATATCCACGTGGGTCTCGCCGGTCTCAATGGCGCGGACACGGCCGCCGTGGCTGCGCATGGTAGCCAGACCCTTGAGCTTGCCGTGGGAGATGGCATCGCCGATCTTGCCGCGGACGCCGGAGGACTCAATGTTCAGGATGGTACCGTCCTCGATCATGGGGACCAGAGCGTCATGAGCCTTGCCCAGAGAGCTTGCGCTCAGGGTGATGTTCTTGAAGCCCATCTTGTGGATCTCTTCCATGACCATGCAGACCACGAGGTCGCCC
>QWCK01002150.1_pt1 | contig 25962 bp, 23 predicted proteins | sample 1972571 | NCBI WGS metagenome assembly QWCK01 (sample SAMN09866710, study PRJNA288562) | Human gut metagenome isolate term2_stool, whole genome shotgun sequencing... | isolation source: gut | host: Homo sapiens | place: USA: California | reverse complement strand
AGTTTTTTTATCCATCGAACAGAAATCTTTGATTTCGTCGTGAGATGAGATAAAAAGGTGTATCGCCGCCAAAAGGGAGAATTGGGGGGGATATTTTGGTAAACACACATTAATGGATGAGGTGGAAAATGGTTTGAGGGGTTTTGGGGAGATATTATATGGAGTCAGCGTTGTTGGTGGGGGTGTATCAGAAACATATGGCATATATGGCGGGAGGACACACAGTGCCGTCGCGCTACGGATGCGTTTGCGATTGTATGTAATTTAAAAATTTGTTAGTGCGTGTAACGTTGCGCATGATTTTCTGGAAATATATTTTAGAAACACATCGTTGGTTGTATGTTGTCATAACAACGAAACTTAAATATGGGGTACAATGCGTACATATGCTTGTACAATTGCAACAATACGTATACGCCGCAGGTAGCGGCGACCAGTTTTTTTGCGGGTGAGGTAGAAATCTTCGATTTCGTAACCAAACGCGCAAAAAGGTGTATCGCCGCCAAGAGGGAGAATTGGGGGTGGATTTTGAAAATACACAATAATGGATGAGGTGTAAAATTGTTCGAGGGGTTTGGACGAGATATTGTATGGGGTTTTGGGCTTGATATTTCATAAAAACACCGGTGGTTGTATGTTGTCATAACAACGAAATTGGTATTTTTTGGTTCGATATTTTGTAAACAAACCGTTGTTGGTGGGGTTGTTTATCTGTAATGGATTTTGGGGAGATATTGTATTGGCACAACGTTGTTGGTGATAATACATATTATATTGACACAAAAATGGGCGGGAGGACATCGTTGTTCCTTACGTCACAACGTATGCCGTCCCGCTACAGATGCGAACATGAACATTTACAATTGTATAAAGGGAAAAATTATATATATGTGAATGTAATAATTTATATATATACGGACACACCGGTGGTTGTATGTTGTCATAACAACGAAAGGTGTTTTTTGGTTCGATATTTTATATACACAGAGTTGTTGGTGATAATACATTTTCCACAAACACAAAAATGGGCGGGAGGACATCGTTGTTCCTTTCGTCACAACGTATGCCGTCCCGCTACGGATGCGTACATATGCTTGTACAATTGTATAAACGGAATAATTATATATATGTGAATGTAATAATTTATGTACATATACGGACACACCGGTGGTTGTATGTTGTCATAACAACGAAAGTTAAATATGGCGGTACAATGCGTACATGAACATTTATAATTGTATAAAGGAAAAAATTATATATATGTGAATTTAATAATTTATGTATATATACGAACACTCAGGTGGTTGTATGTTGTCATAACAACGAAAGTCGTATACGGCGGTACGATGCGATTGGGAATTTATACATATATATTAAAAAAAATAACACCGCAATGCGATGTTATGCATATTATTTGTTTCCGCCATAACGCATCCACCATGAAATTGGGTTGTTTGTGATGTAGTCATATGTTTTGTCGTAGTCGTCATCATCCGTTATGATGTGGTCATAATAGTTTGTTTGAAGCAGTTTGTTTTTATAGGGTGGCAATTTTCCTTGTTTTACAAGGTAGCCGTATTTTTTTGTAAGACGTATTTTAAAAGAGGAAACGATATCGCCAAGCGGTATGTTATTATCGGAGATATTTGTGAGGAGCAGGTGGATATGGTCGGGCATTATTACGGTGTTGTCGAATTCAATTCCCGGATATGAATTTTCGATTTCATCGAGTGTTTCTGTGAATATCTTTTGAATTTCAGGGATTATCGGAACGAATCCGTTTTCGGAGATTTTTCCGAATGCCCGTTGTCGTTTGTATGTACATATGGTGACAAAGTAGGAGTAGTGGCTTCCGTAATCGAATGATTGCATGCGCATGTGAGTTCTGTGTTTCATATGGGTGCCTCCTTTGTTTGTATTGTATCATTTTGTGCGAGGGATATCAATGGGGGTGAGTTGGGTTTTGGGGTGGTTGTGTTGAGTTCGATATTTTATGGGCACAACGTTGTTGGTGAGGGTGTTTATTTGGAATAGATTTTGGGGTCGATATTGTATGGACACAGCATTGTTGGTGGGGTTGTATATTTGGAATAGATTTTGGGGTCGATATTATATGGACATAACGTTGTTGGTGCGATTTCTACATATGCGCCGATTGTCATAACTGGCGGGAGGACATCGTTGTTCCTTACGTCACAACGTATGCCATCCCGCTACGGCTGCGTACATAAACACATACAATAACAAAAAGAGAACCGGAAATGACCGGTTCACAAATATACACCGCGATTTGCGATGATAATTTGATGAGAAACGCAAATGCCCCACCAATTTGCGAGGATATTTTGATGAGATGCGCCGCAAACTCAATTTTTGATTGCGCAGGTGTTTAGGCGGGAGGACATCGTTGTTCCTTTCGTCACAACGTATGCCGTCCCGCTACGGCTGCGCTTGCGATTTTATACAAAATAATCCGCGAAAATAACCGCAAAAAATTAAATTACTTTCCTAGCTCTTATGATAGCCGCATTCCCCTCTCCCATCGGCGCTTTCGAGAAGTTGCCGAAAAGTTCGATGTCCGTGTAGCCGATTTTGATCATTGTGTCGGCGAGTTTGTAGGGGTCGATCGGAAGGAGTTCGACTTCGTTGATGTAGTGTTTGTCTTTGTAGTTGATGAGGGTTTTGAAGCCGATTTTCGAGCCGCGGCGATAGTATTCGCGAGCGAAGGTATGGTCGTCGCCTTTTATTGTCGGGAGGTCGCCAAGGTGTTCCCCTTCGGCGGCGTCTTCTTTCCAAAATAGGTTGAAGTTTATGTTTTGGATTACGAGGACGCCGTTATTTTTTAGTTTGTCGTATGCTTTTTCGAGGAAGGTTATGACTTGGTTCATGTTGTCAAGGTGCGGAATGGAGTTTCCGACCGAGTATATGAAGTCGTAGTTGCCGCGAAGTTCATCGATTTTAAGCATGTCCAGGACTTCAGCGTCGAGTCCGTTTTCGATTGCTTCTTCAATCATCGACGGTTCCATGTCGAGGCCAACGACGTTGTAGCCTCTGTCGACCAATGCTTTTCCTTCTTTTCCGTCTCCGCATGCGACGTCGAGCACGTCGATGCCTCCGGATTTTTTTGCCGATTCTATTAAGAATTCGATTTTCTTTTCACTTAGCGGAAATAGTTTGCTATAGATACCCGCTATTTCATTGTAAAATTTTGACATAATATCCTCCTTTTTTGTTTCAATTATATTATACCCAATTAGCAAATATTTATTTACGCTGTTTTATATAAGATGGTGGCGGGACGCACACAATGATGGGTGGGTTTGGAATGTGATAAAAGGTTTGGATTCGATATTTTATAAAGTCAGCGTTGTTGGTAATAATACATATTCCACGTACACAAAAATGGGCGGGAGGACACACAGTGCCGTCCCGCTACGGATGCGCATGCGAGTTTATAAAATTAAATGAGGTTACAATCGTGGAAATATTTCACGGTGATATTTTTTTATATTTTATGTGCTCAGCGTTGTTGGTAATGATACATATTCCGCGTACACAAAAATGGGCGCTACCCTTCCCGTGCTCAAAAACGAAATCAAAGATTTCTTTTTCGCTCGGTTGGGCACAGGAAGGACTTAAAAGTGCCGTCGCGCTACGGCGGTGTTTTCCGTTTTATACAAAATAATCCGCGAAAATCACCGCAAATTTAGGCTTGTTATATTTGAGTTACTGATTTTATTGTGGTAAGATATATTTGAGGAGGTTTTATTATTTCCAGTTTATCGAAAAAGTTCTTCAGATTTGTCATTCCGTCGATCGGGGCGATGGTTGTTTTTTCGCTCTATTCAATGGTTGACGGTTTTTTTGTAGCAAAGTTTGTCGGTGAGAAGGCGCTCTCCGCGGTCAATATCAGCATGCCTTTTATCAATTTGGTTTTTGCGCTCGGTATTATCGCCGCCGTCGGGAGTCAGACGCTTTGCGGCATTTTCATCGGCAAGGAGGACTATTTAAAAGCGAATAAAGTTTTCAGTTTTAATATGATGACGGTTTCAATTCTGTCACTCATTTTGACGGCGGTGTTTTATATTTTTCGCGAGAAGATTGCCGTTTTTCTCGGGGCGACCGGCGATTTGTATCCATATGTTATGGATTATTTCGGAAATATTATTTATTTCGTGCCATTTTTTATGATTTCATATAATATGGAAATTCTCGTTAAGGTCGACGGTTTTCCAAGGCTTGCGATGAAGACTGTTTTAACTTGCGGGATTTCAAATGTCGTTCTCGACTATCTTTTTGTAGGCGTGCTCGGTTGGGGCATCAAAGGCGCCGCATTTGCAACCGGCATTTCACAGGTGATTTCGACTCTCGTCTATCTCGTTCATTTCACGGTCGGCAAGTCGAATCTCGAGTTCGTCGAGGTGAAGTTTAAGCTTGAGACTTTGAAAAATATTTTTGTTCTCGGAATTGGAGATTTCGTTTCGGAAGTCGGGGTCGGAGTAATTATTTTTTTATATAATTTTTTTATTATAAAGTTTTTGGGCACAGACGAGATTGCGACTTTTTCAGTTATTTCTTATTTAAATCAGCTGGTTCTTATGGTGTTTGCCGGAATCACACAGGGCATCCAACCGCTTCTGAGCTTCTATTACGGTCAAAAGGATTTCAAGTCGTGCAAAAAGATATTTAAAAATGCGCTCATAATGGTTATGGCAAATGCAGTATTTTTCTTTGTGATTTTCCACATTTATTCGAGCAATATTTTCGGGCTTTTCCTCGGAGAAAATCCGGAGCATATAAGCTATTCCGTGACGGCGATGATGAAGTTTACTTATTCTTTCTTCATTGCGGGTTTCAATGTCTTGATAGCCGCGATTTGCGTTTCGTTTATCATGCCGAAGTATTCGATTTTGATAAATGTTTTCCGCTCGATTCTTTTTATCGCGCTCGCACTTTTTGTGACGACGAGAATAAATCCGGAGTATATCTGGTTCTCTTCTCTCATTTCGGAGACGCTCACATTTATTTTTGCAATGATTTTTTATGTAAGTTTGCGCGCGAGAAATCGGCACATCGCAAAAAAGCTCAAACAACAAAAACAACCGGGGCATGTATAACCCCGGTTTTTGTTTACTCTTTATCCCAAATTTTCCACTTTTTCATCTCGTTTTTCACAAGTGCTTTTTCGTCGTTCGACTCGTAGTAGTCCTTTAATTTTCTTAAAAAAATCTCTTTTCCCTCCGGAAATTTCGCCTGAAGCGGAATCGGGTTGGTCTTGTGTGTGGCTTTTATAATTGTGTTCATATTAAGATTTTCAATTATATAAATCTCCTCTTCCAAGATTTCTTTGACGCTCATTCGAAGAAATCTTTTGTCCCGTACATAGTCCTTTAGAGGTGCGCGCTTAAAGATGACAGTTGTGACAAACACTACTTCAAACGGGTGTATTTCGTTTAAAAGTTTCGCCGTTTCACGCCTGTGGCTCATCGTCATTTCTCTGCCGCCGAGCCCCAACATAAAATATGCGGAGTAATTTATTCCGAGTCTGTCGAGTTTTCTTGTCGCAAGAACGCTGTCGTGCGCCGTGTGTCCCTTTTTGTGAAAAGAGAGGACTTCCTCGGAGCCGCTTTCGAGTCCCAAGCAAAGTCTGTCCATGCCGAGCGCTTTTAATCTCAAAAGCTCTTCGTCGCTTTTTCTCAAAACGTCAGTCGCACGCGCAAACATCGAAACATATTCCACATCGAAATATTTGTTTATGAGTTCAAGCACCGCCGCCAAATGTTCGGTCGACACACAGAGCGGATTTCCCTCAAGGAGTGTGAATTTCTTCGGCATGCGATTCATTTTTTCGAGTTCCGCTTTTCGATAAACCAAAAATTTTTCGACGTCGTCAAGCTTAAAGACCTGAAACTTTTGTCTGTAGTTTAAATCGCAATAGATGCACTTTTTGTATGAGCATCCGGCGGTCACCGGCACCATCTCGTTGTGCATTTCCGGCATCGGCGTGTACATATATTTCGGATAAAACTTGTCCACAAAATCACTCCTTTGTTTATATTATAACACAAAGTGAAAATTTGTAAAAAAATATCTATGGGATTTTCTCCCATAGATATCCGCTTATTCTTCGTCGCCACCCGGATTTGTGTGTTCTTGAAGCATCATATTTGCAAGTTCGATTAAACGAACCGCCGTTTGAAATTGTCCGCCGATTACATCATATGCGCCGTCTTCGGAAAGGATGCCCGCTTCCAAGTCTTCCGGAAGTTCGCCGCTATTCGACGCTTCAAAGTCTTCAAACCACTCTTCGGAGCTGTAGTATGCGCTGAATTTCGCATAGTCTTTTTGGTGCGCTTCGAGTTTGTCCAAAACTTTGTTCACTTCTTCGAGAAGCGCTTCGTGGTCGTTCATAATTTTTTCCATTTTTTCAATATTTTTTACTCTGTCCATTTTTACCCCCTTATAAACTAGAGTGAATCGTCACCCTCATTTTGAATTCTTTGTTCCTTTGCTCTTTTTTCACGGTCAATCAGGCGCTTGCTTCTTCTGTCCTCGCCTTGACCGCGGTGATTGTCCTTTTTATATGAACCTCTTTTGTTTTCAAAGTTTTTATTTTTATCCCTCGGAGCGCCTTTTTTGCCGTCCTCATTTTGTTTAAACGGTTTCTTTTTGTACGGCTTTTTGTCCCTCGGTTTTTTATCGTTTCGATTATTTTTGTCGTACTTTTTATTTTTATCAAACCTTTTATTCTTATCGAACTTTTTGTTGTCCGGCTTGTCTCCTGCTTCCTCATCTTCAAGGCTTTCCGTGAAATCCTCTTCGACGACGATTTCTCCGAACTCTTCCTCTTCATTTTTGAGTTCTTCGTCGATGTCGATTTCGTTTACCTTTTTATTCGGACAGTTGCAGCCGCTCTTTCTGTCGGACGCTTTTTCCTCATAGATTTCATCCGAAAGTTTGAAAACCTGTTGCGAATAGCTTCCGTCGTCGCTTTCAAGAGAAACTGTAATCTCTTCCGTCAAGACGTTCACATAAATGACCGTTCCCGCTCCTTTCGGAGTCATAACTCTCGAGCGAATCTTCGGCATTTCGGAAATTTTTTCCTGATAAAACTCCTGCTCATAGTTCAAGCAGCAAAGAAGTCTTCCGCACATTCCGCTGATTCTCGAAGGAGTGAGAGCAATATTTTGGTCTTTCGCCATTTTTATCGTAACATTGTTGAAGTTTGACATCCAGCTTTTGCAGCAGAGTTCGCGTCCGCATTGCCCGATGCCTCCCAAGATTTTCGCCTCGTCTCTGACTCCGATTTGGCGAAGCTCGATTCTCGTTTTATAGAGATAGGCGAGGTCCTTTACAAGCTCTCTGAAGTCGACTCTGTCGTCGGCGGTAAAGTAGAAGAGCAGCTTGTGGTTGTCAAATGTATAGTTACAGTCCGTAAGCTTCATCGGCAAATTGTGCTTTTTTATAAGCTCTTTGCACTCTTTGAACGCTTCGGTCGCCTTTATAATATTTTCTCTGTATCTTTCCTTGTCCTCTTCGGTCGCAACTCGAATGACGGGTTTTAAGTTGAATGTTTCCTCCCCGTCCGGCACTTCCGTCGTCTCTTTCGCACAAAAGCCCATTTCTTTTCCGCGAATCGTCTCGACGATGACGGCGTCCCCCGGTTTTATATCATAGTCACAGCTGTCAAAAGTGTAAATCTTTCCGGCTTGTCTAAATCTTATTCCAACTACTTTCATTCAAATTCACCTCCTTCAATTGATATTTGCTTCTAAAATAACAGATTCGTCAGAAGCAGTTTTTTGTTGTAATTTCCGGCATAAAGTTTTGCGGTTTTGTCGAGTTTTCTCGATTTTTCAATCAAATAGTCCGCCCTAAAATCGTAATGCTCATTCAAATATTTTGAAAGTCTGAGCCTCGGCTCTCCACCGTTTTTCTCAAAAATCATGTCGGCAATTGTTTTTTGTGTATATTCCGTATAAATAATCAAATTCACATAGGTGAGCTCTTTGCCCTCGAGAAATGCGTCGCCGCCTCCCAAGATGGCGTTCTTCGCAAATGCATTCATCGCCTTTGTGTCGGCGTGGATAAATGCATCCGCTTTTTTCGCACTCCCGTCCGCAACCGCAAGAATCTCCTCTGTAATATTCGGAAAAATCTCGCGCATTTCTCCGTCGTTCAAATCCCGAAATCGAATATTTGTGACACGACTTCTTATGGTCGGGAGAAGCTCCTCGAAATCCTTTGTAATTAAAATTATAAACTCGCCCTTCGGCGGTTCCTCGAGAATTTTTAAGAGCGCATTTTGTGCGTTTTTGTTCATATTTTCGGCGTTGTCGATTAAGACCGCCTTTTTTCCGCCCAAATAACTCTTTATGCTCGAAAAATTTATAAGAGCGCGAATGTCGTCCGCTTTTATCATCTCGTCCTCTTTTTCAATGAGAAAGAGGTCCGGATGTTTTCGGATGTCTTCCGTTTCCGAAACATTCAAAAGAGTTCTCAAAAAAGAAAGAGCAACAAGTTTTTTTCCTGTGCCCTCTTTTCCGCTGAACGAGAGGGAGAGACCGTCCCGAGACAGAAGCCCCGACAGCTCCTCCCTTTCTCTTTTATGACCGACAATCACCATTAAATTCTTACAAATTGTTCGACATCAACTACAAAAACAGTAGCGCCGCCTACTTTTACTTCCAAAGGATATGGGATGAACGCATCTCCCGGCATCGTCACTGTCAAAAGTGATGTTGTGATTTCTCTTTGTTTGCAATTTTTTTCGATGATTGAAAGAACTTCGTCTTTTTCGTTGTCTTCAACTCCAATTAAAAGAGTTGTGTTTCCGGCTTTAAGAAAACCGCCTGTGGTTGAAAGACGAGTCAATCTGAATTTCTTTTCGGTAAGTTCATCTACCAACGGATTTACGTCGGCGTCTTGAACGATGGCAACTAATAATTTCATTCTTCTTCCTCCTTTATTAGGTCCAAAATATATTGTCTCACTTCTTCGAGCACTTTTTCTTTTGTCATATCTGCGCTTACAACTTTGGAGTTTTTAGCTTTCGAAAGTTTTTCATAGCCTCTGAAAACGGCGCGATGGAAACTCTCATTTCTCATCTCGAGCCTGTCAAAGCCCCTTTCGCTTTCGATTCGCTTTAGCCCCTCTCTGAAATCGAGCATAAGATAGATCGTCAAATCGGGTCTGTACCCGTGAAGACAAAAGTCGTTTAAATCTTCAACTCTCTCCATACCGAGTGCAAGTCCGCCGCCTTGGTATGCAATGCTTGACGGAAGAAATCTGTCCGCAATGATAAGGTCATATTTCGGCAAATCCTTTTTTAACATCGAGTAGTTTTCGCATCTCATAGCCGCAAAAAGCAGCGCTTCCGTTTCCGGCTCGATGATTGTGTCGTTGTCAAGCAAAATTTTTCTTATTTTTTCTCCAAAATAGCTTCCGCCGGGTTCTCTGAAATATTTTACTTTCAGCTCCTTCGGCAAAGTTTCCTTTAGACCGTTGATGACGGTTGACTTGCCTGTGCCGTCCGGTCCTTCTATTACTATAAATTTACCCATTAATTCGAATTCTCAATAATATCATAGTAGTAAGGATTTTTCTTCCCCACATCTTTGTATGTCTTGTAAATCGCTATATTTTTGTCTATATCGTCCTTGTCGATTTTGAGCTCTCTGACCTTTGTCATGAGCGCCGCAACCTCGTCACGTCTGATTGCTCTGTCGGGAGCTTTCACATTTTCGATTCGCTTCAGCCAACCGTCGATGTATGCCCTTTGCATATATCCGCGACTCCAATGTTTTTCCGGAACTCCGACAATGTTCCCCGGAGCCTCTGTGAAATTTTTAAATCGAACGAGAACCGCAATCGCTTCTCCGAGAGTGATGTTGTCTTTCGGTCTCATATTTCCGAACTCGTCGCCCTTCATAAAACCGACTTCCTTCGCCTTTTTCATCACCGCGTCGTACCAAACTTCGCTACTCTCGAAATCAACTTTCATAAGTCTTAAAACAATTGTCGCAAACTCTGCGCGGTTAAGATTGTCCGCAGGTCGAAACATTTCGGAGCTGTCCCCGATAAAGACCGGATTCTTTTTCATTTCGGACTTGTCGATGCCGAAATTGTCGATAAGGCTTTTGAGCTCTTCGATTTTCAGATTGTTCAAATCTATATTCATAATATAGTCTCTGAGAGTCTTCACAGCCTTGTAGTAGCCCGGTCTGTCCTTGTATTTTCTTATGAGTTCCTCAATTTGGTAGATATATTTGTTTGCAATCTCTTTTATTTCAATTTCCTCGTCATCCCGCTCATTCATTTTCGTCGTTTCTTCGGTTTCGCCCTCCGCAAGAAGCGACGGCATAAACATAAAGAAAACTCCGGCAATCATTGCGACTGCGAGAATCACAGCCAAATATTTTGCAAGCTTTCTCGCAAACTTGTTGCTCATTTATTCGTTTACCTCCCTATCTTTTAACCACGCATCCATGAGCTCCATCGACTTTACGGTCATCTCATGCGTAGTGCGCGGCAAAATTGTATGGTTCAGTCGAGACTTGTCTCTGTAAAAAGGCACGAGAGAATTGTAGACCTTTTCATTGAATCTCGCCGGCACAATTATGTCCTTGTCGCCGTCAATCATCAGTATGTCTCTGTTCTCGAGTTTCGAGAGATGTTCGCTCGGACTGTAGTATCTTATTGTTTCTTTAATTTTCTTTAGACTTTCGTCGTCGTTAAAAAAGATTTTGTTGAAATATTCGCTCAAGGCTTCATAGTCGAGCGTTCCGTTAAACATTACGAGCTTTCCAAAAGGAATCTTCACAAATGCTCCGGCTGCAGCCATCGCACCCATTGAGTGTCCGCAAAAAACAATGTCATTCGGCGAAAAACCCTTTTTCTCGCAAAGATAATTTATTAAATCCGGACTTTCGGTGATCGTTTTTACGAGTATATCCCAAAAAGTTTTGTCCGGCTTTTCATAATCCGGATTGCATTCATCCGCTCTTAAGCCGTGTCCCGAAGCATCCGGCAAAAGCACATAATAACCGAGCGAAGAGAGAATCCTTGCTCTAAAAAGGCTCTTTTCCTTTGAAGAGCTGAAGCCGTGATAATAAATAATGGCGGTCTTCGCCCTTTGAATCGGCGTAAGCTCCGTAAGAGGATTGCCGTTTATCTTTATTTCAAATTCCAAAATTCTTCACCTCCAAATGCTTAGGACCAATCGACAGGCGTTCTGCCGATTTTTTGAAGTCTGTCGTTCACATTTATAAAAACATTGCTTCCGAAAAATCCCTTGTATGCCGAAAACGGCGACGGATGCGCCGCGCTTACGATGTTTTCCTTGTGCTTTATGAGAGGAGCCTTGTCCTGTGCCTTTCTTCCCAAAAGCAAAAACACAACGTCGTCTCTTTCGCCAAGCTTTTCAATGACAAAATCCGTAAATCGATTCCAATTCAAAAAATCATGACTCATCGGCACGCCTTCTCGCACGGAAAGAGCCGTGTTCAAAAAAAGCACGCCGCTTCGCGCGACTTTTGAGAAATCTGTCGTTTCCGGATGATGGCCGAACTCGTCGTCCATCTCCTTAAAAATATTCATAAGACTCGGCGGCACTCTCATGCCCTCGTTTACAGAAAAACTTAGCCCGTTTGCCATGCCCGGCGTATGATATGGGTCCTGCCCCAAAAACACAAGCTTGACATCTTTGAACGGTGTCAAATAAAACGCACGAAAAACCTCGTCCGACGGCGGATAACATCTGTGTGTTCTGTATTCCGTCTCGAGCTTCTTCAAAAGTTCCGTAAAATATTCTGTTTCTATAATAGGCAAAAGTGTTTCATGCCAATCGTTCTTAAATATATTCATACATATATTTTATCACAATGCATGGGCTTCTTCAAGTGACAAATCAAATAAACTATGCTATAATTTATATACTACAATATGGTTTGGAGGAGTTATAATATGAAAAATAATAATTTTATTCTTTTCGCAAAGAAAAGAACCGGAGAAATTAACGGAATGACCTGCGGATGGGTCACGGACGGAATTCTTTGGAACAGAAATGTGAAGATGGTTTTTGTAAGAAAATCGCGCTACACATACGAGTTCTTAAATGAGTCCGAATATTTTTTCACCGCAAAATTTGACGACGAAAAACTCTTGAACTATTTCGGAGCAGTCACGGGAAGAGATGAAGACAAAATAAAAAAGACCGGACTTAAAATAGTCACGGAAAATGGAAAAGATATGATAGAAGGCGCTCTCGAAAACGTCTATATGAGAAAAATTGCAGTTTTCGATTCGGCAAAAGCCGGCTTTCTCGACGAAGAAATTGCGAAAAAATTTAGAGAAGACGAAGATTCACACGTGATTTTTGTCGGAGAAATTTTGTAGAGGAAGCAAAGTGCAAAAAGATAATATAAAAACATATAAATCAAACGAAAAGCTTATAAAATATTTCGGCTCGAAATATGAAATGCGAAGAAAACTCACGGCAATTATTATCGGGAACCTGATTTTCTCGTTCGGCGTGAACGCGTTTTACACCACGCACAAATTCCTCTCCGGAGGAATCGGCGGTATCTCCGTCATGCTCCAATACATCACGGGAATTGCAGCCGGTATCTCGGTGTTTTTCCTAAACTTGCCGCTCTTTCTCTTTGGACTTCGCACACTTTCAAAAAAGTTTTTAACCTATGCATTCATATCGACAATCGTACAATCCATAACGATGATCATCTTTAAAGAAGTCGGGAACTTTATTTCATTTAAAGACCCGATGCTCTCGGCAATCGCCGGTGGTGTCATAAACGGAACCGCAATGGGAATACTCTTTAAAAACGGATGCTGTCAAGGCGGTTTCGACATAGTTGCGGCGGTAATGAAAAAGAAATACAATATGCAAATCGGCTCGGCGCTTCTTCTTTTAAACGCCGTCGTCATCTCAATTGCAAGTTATCTCTTCGGAGTCGACAAAGGCGCATACACGATAATCGCAATGTTTATCTCGTACAATGTGCTCGACAAAATTCAAATGTCGAAGGGAAATCTAAAAAGTGTCACAATCATCTCGTCGAAGAGCGAAGAAATCCGACAAGCGATAAACCTTCGAATGAGCCGTGGAGTCACAGCGCTGAAATCGGTCGGTGGCTGGAGCAAAAAAGAGGGACAAGTGCTGTACCTCTATGTTGAGAGAAGCGAAATTTCAATGCTTAAAGAAATAATAAATAAAATCGACAGCGAAGCATTTATCGGAATCAGCGACGTGGAAGAAATTCGCGGAAGAGGGTTTAGAGGCGCGGATATTGAATAGGGAGGATAGTAAAAACGTACAAGATTTTGTACGTTTTTTTATTTGCGGTTCTTTTCGCGATAAACACTTGATTCATATTTTAGTCGTTGCGACGTACTTACCAGTACGCCTCACTCCTAAAATATTTCATCTAAGCGTTTCTCATCGAAAAGCCCTCGCAAATCACGGCGAGAGTGTAAATTTATTTATTTTGAGGTTTGGGTTATATATTTTATATGCACAGCGTTGTTGGTGGGGTTGTAAGTTGTAGACACGTCATATATGGCGCGAGGATTCACAGAACCGTCGCGCTACGGATGCGTTTGCAAATGTATATAATTGAAGAATTTATACATCTACTTAAATGTAAAAAATTTTATTCTATGTATAAATACGTAAACGACGCAGGTAGCGGCGACCAGTTTTTTTTGCGGGTGAGGTAGAAATCTTCGATTTCGTTACCGAACGCGCAAAAAGGTGTATCGCCGCCAAGAGAGAGAATGTTTGGTTTTGGTTAGATATTTTATATACACAGCGTTGTTGGTAATAATACATATTTCACGTACACAAAAATGGGCGGGAGGACATCGTTATTCCTTACGTCGTAACGTATGCCGTCCCGCTACGTCCTGCGTTTGCAACATCATACATTCTCATAACTTTATCGCGAAAAGGCCCGCAAATTAAAAGACGCCTAGTAAAAACTAGGCGTCTTTTTGTCTACTTATTCTGCAATTTTAAGCATTGTTCTTATTTGGTCAATGTTGTTGTATTCAAACACACAGATGACTTTTCCTTCTTTATCGAGAAGGATTCCGGCGTTGTCTCTCAAGCCTGAGAATGTTCTCAAGCTTAGAGCGCCTCTGAATAAGTTTTCGCTGTAGTTTCTGAGGTCATGATCTTTGATCATTCTTTCAAAATCCCATTTTGTTCCGTCGACTAGACCCAACTTTACGTTGACGCCTTCATCGATGAGAGCTTTTGCTTCTTCAAACATTTGTTCTCTGTTTTGGTTTCTGTAGTTACCGAAGAGTACAATTGTCATTTCGTCTGTGCGATTGATTTTGTTGAATTGTACAAGGTTATGTTTGTTGTTGATGACAAGTTTGTTGTCAATTTCTTTTCCAAATAATTTTCTTGATCTTTCGATTTCTCTGTGACCAAGTCCTTCATATAGACCCATTTCGTTAAATGAATCGAATGTTTTTTCAACATGTTCTTCTTCTTTAACCGGTACTGCAACTGAATCTTGTGCTTTTTCGACCATTCTGTTCATGAGTTCGATGTCGAATTCGCCGTAGTTCATGAGTCTTCCGTCTTTGTCGAGGATAAACATTGCCGGTTTTGCAATCGGTGCAACCAAGTGGATTGTTCCTGCATTTCTTGCAAAGTATTTGTCTTGACCTTTGAATTCTCTTGATTTAAGAAGTTTATTCAATTGCCATTTTGTTCCTGTTGTCATTCCGTTTACGAGGTTGAAATCTTTTTCTTCCATATCGAGAACGTCTTTCCACATTTTCTTTGCTTTGAATGAGGTGATGTCGCCCAATAGAACAACTGTCGGACGTTTGTGGTCGATGTATGCATCGAGTGTAGTTCTTTGGTCTTCTGAATCTCTTAACAATTTGTTTGTTAGATCGATACCGTATCTGTATCTCATCCAGCTGATCTCAATGTCTCTTCTCAAGTGGTTGAATTCTCCACCGTAGAACATATCGTTGAATGTCATTTCTGTCGGTTCGATAACAATTTCTTCCCAAACAGCTTTGAGTGTGAGGTCTGTTGTGATGATTGATTTGAAATCAAATGCTTCACCGTTTAGAGCCCAACCCTTGAATACGTATCCTTCTTTTACCGGTGCTGCAGGTTCTTCGATTGTCTTGCCGCTTTCGATTTCTGAAGTCCATGGTTTTTCGCCGTTGTCCGGGTCAAATGTTACTGTAACATATTCTATTACAACACCACTTAAGTTTTCGTAAGTTCTCTTGATTTCTTCTACCGCTTTGTCAACTTCTTCTTGAGTTGCTTCTCTCTTGTTGAAGATATTTGTTCCGTCAACGATTGCAGTTTCGTATTCATCTCTTTCTTGTTCAGTTGCATAGATGAATTTGTCTGAATGACGAACTTCGTTATATTGATTCAAAAGTTCTTTGAGTTCAGCTTTATCTGCTTCGTGGATTCCGTCGAGATTCTTTAGAGCAGCTTTGATGTCAGCGATTGCTTTTACAACATCTTTTTCAACTGCATTTTCATCTTCATAAACTTTTTGACCGTTTTCAATTGCTTCGTCGTATGCTTTTTTGTCTTCTTCATCATCGTAGTTGTATCTGTCGGAATTCTTAATTTCTTGAGATTCGTCAAGAAGTTTTTTGAGTTCTTCTTTAATAACTTCAACTTTGCTTCCGATGACAGCATCTCTAGCTTCAATAACTTTTTCGACAAGTTTGTCAATTGCAACTTGTGTCGTTACTGATTTTTGAAGTTCAGCTTTTGCTTCAATAATTGCGTCGTCATATGCTTTCTTCAAGTTTTCATCAGCATTTTTGTATGCGTCTGAATTTTTGATTTCGTCATATTCAGCGACGAGTTTCTTGAGTTCTTCTTTATTGATTACTTCAACACTTTCGTCACGTTCGAAGTTGAATGTGAGTTCTTGTTTTGCGTATTCAGTTACTGTGAATTCTTTGATTTCTTCGTCTTTTAGTTTATATCCTTGTTCGCATCCGAGGAATTCTACTTGGTAAAGTTGGTTGCCGTTTGAGATATATGGAACTTTCTTGAGGTCAGTTACATATGTCACGCCGTAGTTTGTCTTTGCATAGACTGCGTAGTCGGCTTCGATTTCCGTTTCACCTGCGAGTGAATTTACCTTTAAGATGAGCGGTGCAACAATGTTGATATATTTTGAGAATGTTTGGCTTGGGTATGCATTGATGATGTTTGGATAGTATGCATATTTTGTGCCTTCAAGTCTGAGTTCGTAGTCAACGCCTGAAACTGCAGGGAATTCAAAGCCCTTTTCAGTCATTTTTACGCCTTCAACTTCGTCTCCGTTCATGTCGAAAACTGTGATTGTGTAGTCCTTCAAGCTTTCGTTTGCATCCTTAGGGATTCTAACTTCAACTACTTGGACTTCTTTCTTGTCTTCGATTTCAAATACTGCATTGTATGTCGGATTTTCTTTGTCAAGTGTAAATTCAATTCTCTTGTTCTTTACATTAACTTTCAAGTAATCCGATAGGTCTTTTAATACATAAGCGTATGTGCCGTATTCAAGTTCGATTGCTCCGTGTTTGTATTCTTGTTCGAAGCTTAATTTTACTTCTTCATCTTTTCCGTCTACAACTTTGTAGAGATTAACTTGTTCAAAGAAGTTCAAATTTGTTCTTGTGCCTGTGTAGTTGATGTCCCAACTTGCCTTGCCTTTTGTAGGGTCTTGCGGTTCAGGACCAGGTCCTGCGTTCTTTAATACGAGAACAAATTTAACAACTGCATTTTTGTTTGCGTCGTTCAAAGTAACTGTTTCTGTTATCTTTGATTTTGCTTCGTCGTATAGTCCGCCCATATTCCATGTTGATGAAAGCTTAACTTCGTACTTTCCGTATGGGAGAACTTTTTCTTCGTTGCCCATAATGAATTCGTTGTTTGCATAAGCCATCATAAACTTGTTTAACTTAGTTTCTTTTGTTCCGTCAAATTCATAAACTTCGAATCTGATAGTTCCTTCTCCTTGTGGAGCCGGCTTTCCTTCTTCGAGTTCAATCGTCAAATTCTTTGTGTCTTTATCAATTGTAACTGTTTCAAATTCTGCTGTCGGCACAAGTCCTTCCGGTTCAACGATTTCAACATCATATGTTCCCGGTGCAACTTCAATTGTTCCGCTTGTAAATTCTTGGTCGTCGAGCATGAATGTTACATCTGTAACTTCAGCACCGTCTTTCATAAATTTAACATCTACAGGAACTTTTTCTTCAGCTGCTCCTTCCGGAATGATTACAAATTCAACTTGGTATTCTTTGCTGTTTACAATAAATTCTTTTGTATCAACTGTATATCCTTCAGGAAGTCCTGTAAATTCCGCCTTGTAGTAGTCGTACGGAAGATTTACAAACCATGTGCTGAATCCTGTCTTGATGAAAGTCTTCTTCATAGGTTCGCCCTTTGTTCCGGTGAGAATATATTCATATGAAGATTTTTTCAATTCTGCAGGGAGATTGTCGTCGTTAACAAAGATTGCACCTTCACTTGTCTTGTCTGAATCAGAATATTTTGTCCAATTGAATTCAACTTCAACAGGGTCTGTTGTAGATCTGAATGTTCTGGATATTTGAGCATAGCTTTGGCTGTCGACTGTGAGTGTTGTTTCACCGTATCTTTCTTTGTCAGCTACAGCTTCAACATAGTATGTTCCCGGTGTGAGTTCCATACCTTCTGTGTAGTCGTAAACTTCTCCGTTTCTTCCAACCCATCCATAGAAGTCACAGATATAGTAATCAGAATTTTCGTAATTGTCTTTAATTGTGAATGTGAACTTTTTGTCGCCGATTTCTTCAAATGTGAATGTTACATTTGCTTCCGGCTTTTCTTGTGTCAATGTCACATATTCATAAGGTTTTTCAACAAACATTCCTTCCGGCATATTTTCAGGGAATATCATCCATGTGCCTTCAGCAAGTTCGTCGAGTCCAACGATTGAACCGTTCTTTGTATCCTTTGCAAGATATTTTATTTGAGCTTCAGTTCCTTCAGTTGTTATATGAACTTTGTAGAAACCGCTTCTCTTGATATTTGCTGTAACTGTTGAATAGTTTGTTGAGCTGTTTACAGTAAACGGCATATCGTCGCTGAATGTAATAGTGTAGTCTTCTTTTCCAGGTTTAAATTCTGCATAGAATTCATAGTCGCCGTACGGAAGGTCTGCGTCAAAGTATTTGTCATAGATTCCTTCGTCTTGAACGAATCCGAAAATCTTTCCTGTCTTTACATTCTTTGCAAGAAGTGTGAAGTCTGCCCATTCAAGATTATCTTTTGATGCGACTTTAATCGTGATTCTTCCTGTAGGAATTTCTGTGAATTCAAGAACGATTTTGTGTTCTTTGTTTTCCTTTGAAATTTCAAACGGAATTTCGCTTTCGCCTTTAAGTTCGAATTTGTTTGAATAGTTTGTAACGATGAGTTTGTATTTTCCAAACTTGAGGTTTTCAGTATTTTTAACTTCCTTACCTTCTTCGTCGACAACTTTGTATTCAAGATTTAAAGCTTCTGTGCCTGATTGTTTTACTTCAACTTCGAGTTTTCCGAACATATCTTTGAAAACGAGCATTTCTGCTGTTGCTTCTTTGATATTGTGTCCGTTGTCAATTGCGTAAATATTTACATCTGAAAGTTCTTTGCCTTCAGGAATTACAAGTGTAACTTTGTTTCCTTCTCTTGTGAAGTCAATTGCCTTTTCATCTGCAGTTACTTTGAATTCTCTTACACCTGAGCCTTCTTCTTTGATGTCAAATGTGAGAGTTCTTGTAGTTTCGTCATAGAAAGCATTTTCAAATTGCGGAGCTACTGTATCGATTGTGAATTTGATATCTCTGTATGTTTCAGGATAGCTTTCCTTCGGTGCCTTTAAAGCGGCAGCTGTAAGTCTTAAAGTGTATTCTCCGTCTTCGAAATCCTTTAGAGGAACTGCGCCAGGAGATGTGAAACCGAGATATTGTTCTCTGTTTTTGTCGTTGTCCGGGTCAGTTGAAATATTTGTGTATTTCAAACCGATTTGATAGTCTGTTGACTTTCCTTGTGAGTCGATGATAGAAGCCTTTACAGAAGCAGTTCTAACCATAACCATGTTGATGCTTAAAACGTCTTGGTAGTTGTCGGCATTCGGCGAAAGAACAATAGGTTCAAATTCCGGAGCCGGTTCAGCATCCGTATTTTTGTTTTCGTCGATATCTGCAAAATTTTTAATACCTGCGATTACAACATTGTTGTAGGTCTTGCCCTTTTCATCTTTGAATGTTCCATAGTTTGTTTCGATATGTGTTGAATATTTGAACCAATCGTGATTTCTTGTCTTCAAATTCCAATACATCGGTTTTTCAGTTGTGAAATCGAAATCATAAACCGGTTTTTCAATTGATGGAATATTGTCATAGCTTCCCTTGAATGAAACGAACGGGAAAGAAATTTCCATACCGTTTTGGTCTCTTAAGTGAAGGAATCCTTCAACGAAAGCACCGTTTGTAAATGGTTCGACTTTTTCCAAGTGTTCAATCGGGAATGTGATTGAAAATTCTTGTTCTGTTTGTGCAGGAACTGTGAACTTCTTGTCTTCGTAAGTTTGTGAGAAAAGTTCGTCCGGTCTTAATAGAAGAGTCTTTCCGTCTCTTGCTTCGATTGTAGCTTGAACTGACGGTGTGAGTTCCTTCATTTCTCCGGAATAGTTGTGAACAAGAAGATTTAAAGTAATCGTGTCATCAACATTTCCGACAAATTTCGATGCGATTTTTGTATCTTTGTCAACGGCTGTAAAATCAAGTTCCGTTGCTTTTTTAAGATTCATAACACCTGCGCCTTGACGACGTGGAGATGTTGTTGCTTTTGTCTTAGGGTCGACGTGCGGAATTGCAGAGTTCATAAGAATTGTCTTTGTAAGAGCAGCCTTGTGAACTTCTCCTGCAAACATCATATCGTCCAAACGGTCACGAATAATACCTACACCGCCTGTTACGTGAGGTGTAGCCATTGAAGTACCGCTCATGTCGCCGAATGTGTCGCCCATTGTTTCAGTTGAATAAATATGTCCGCCAGGTGCCGTGATGTCCGGTTTCATATAACCGCCGACTGAAAGACCCCAGTTTGTAAAGGAACTGAGTTCTCCGAATTGCGGGTTTTCCGTTTCTTGCGGATCCATCTTGATATTAACAGTTCTTGTGCTGCTTGCGAGCATTTTTTCAGCTGTTGCAAGTTCAATTGAGATTGCAGGGATACTGTTTCCCGAAACGCTCATATAGAGTTGACCTTCAACATTGTTGTAAATAATTGCGCCTGCTGCATTTGCTGCTTGTGCATTTAAAACTTTTTCGCTGAAAGTGATGCCGCCTCTTTTCATGAGTGCAACTTTTCCTGTTAAATCTTGTCCTTCCAACTCTTCCTTTTTACCGAGACCGCAGTCTACAAATTCGTAATCCTTAGGTTCGAATCTGAGTTCGCCGCCTGTTTGGAAAATATATTTTTGACCTTCAAAAGTTATCAAAGGAACATACATAGTCTTGTTTTCGAGTGATGCAACTGTGATTGCGTTTGTAGCAATACCCGGAGCTGCCATTGTACCGAAATCAGGATTGTCGATGTTTAACTTTCCTTGGTATTCCCCTTCGTTACCTGCTGCGATAACAAAGTTTGTGTCTGCAGCATAACCGTTGTTTATAGCCTTTCCTACAAGACCGTCTGCTTGACCCGGAAGACCCTTTGTTGAACCTAAACTCATGTTAACAGCATCTGCACCCATAACAATTGCGTCTTGCATTGCTCTGATGTAGATGTTTGAAGAAGTTGAGCCTTGTCTCATAACATTCATCATGAGAAGTTGTGCTTCAGGAGCAACACCTCTCCATGTTTTTCCGCTGATATTGAATTTATTTCCGGCAACAGTACCGCTGACGTGTTGACCGTGAGCAGCCTTTTCTTTTTCCGGATTCAAATCTTTATTGTTTGTATTATAGTTCCATCCGAAAGGAATCTTTTCGGAGCGATAAATATCTTCATATAACTTTTTGTCAGCAGAGTTGTCCTTTACCGAAAGCTTTCCGCCGTTCAAGAAATTGTTGATGTCAAGCTTTGCAAGTCTCGGTCTAACGCCCGGTGACAAATAAAAAGCACTGTGAGTAGGGTCCATATTACTATCGATAATAGCGAGAACTCTTCCCCTACCGTCGTACTTTTGTTGGAAAATATCATCATTTCCAATTAAATCATTTGAATTTACCATACTGATAGATTCGTCCAAACCGCCTCTGTCTTGGAAAACAGCCATATTTGAACGAGTGATATCAGATTCGTTTATAATATAGTTTTCAAATACTTCTAATACATTTGGCAAACTCTTCGCTCTTTCGAGTTCTTCTGCATTCATCTTTGCAACGAGTGCAGGAACCAAAAGCTCTATTCTGTCAAAAACTTCAACATTCGGAAGCTCAGTCTTTAAAACTTCTTCGAACTTATCGAGAGCTTCGTCTGAAAGTTTAAGCGCCAAATCATAGTTTTGTGTTGTGTACGCTTTTTCAAATCCTGGAGCGAGCTTTTCAACGTCAACGTTGATAATGTACTCATTCCTTTCTTCCGCTCTCACAATAGTTCCAAAGCCGGTAAAGACGCTTAGAACCATCATAACCGAGAGCAGAATTGAAATAAATTTCTTACTCATAAAAAACCTCCTAAAAATTTTGGGGAAAATAAATTTTAATTTCAGTATTGTTTTAATTTAGTGTGATAAAATAAGTTACGTAAAAAAATTTCCCCATTTCAGCGACCAATCTCTTAATCGCTTCGTAACCATATTGTAACATAAATCAGATGTTAAAATCAACACCTTTGTAAAAGATTTTAAAAAAATCATATAAAAATATAGTTACAAATTTTATTTTAAACTTAAAACTAATTGATTCTTGAAAACTTTGTAAAACGAAAATCAAAATGAAATATTGGATGTAAAATATAGATATATTACTTGCGAAGGGACACACAGTACCCACTGCCCATTTTTGTGTTTCGTTGTTATTACAACATACAACCACTGATGTGTTTATAAATATATAACTCAAAAACCCCAAAACAATTTTGACCTCCAACATCATTATGTGTTTTCAAAAACTTGTTCCACGCATTTTCTCGTTTGGCGGCGATACGCTTTTTATCTCATCTCACGACGAAATCATAGATTTCTGTTCGATGGATAAAAAAACGGTCGCCGTTACGGACGGCGTACATGCATCCATACATTTTTATAACTTCGCAATCGCGTCTGTAACGGCGGGCACTTTGTGTCCCGCCGCCCATTTTGTGTACATAAAATATATGAAAATAATAACAACTTTGTGTAAAGAAAATATAAAACTTAAATCCCTTCATAATTTATGATTTCATACATCATTGTGCGTGTACTCTAGGCGTCGGGATGTAACCCGACGCTACAAACAACGTAATCACATACAACAATAAATCATTTACAGTAATTTATTTTCACACAGAGATAGTTTCGGTATACAAAAAGAGAACCGGCGATTACCGATTCCCATATATACGAAGCAATTTGCGAGGAATTTTCGATGAGAAACGCTTCAGATGAAATATTTTAGGAGTGAGACGTACTGGCAAGTACGTCGCAGCGACTAAAATATGAGTCAAGCGTTTATCGCGAAAATAACCGCAAACAACAAAAAAGGAACCGGCAATCGCCAGCTCCTATTTTCTTAATCCAATTCGTCGTACATCTTTAAAGCCTTCGCTCCATATGCCGTTCCCGGGCCGCCGTTCATTAAAATACATGTTTTAATAACGTCAACAAGTTGTTCTCTTGTGCCGCCGACTTTTTTGAAGCTTGTGATGTGTGCGAGCATGCATGGAATGCATTTTATTGTGATGGAAATGCCGATTGCAACCATTTCTTTTTCAATGATTGTCGTTGCACTTTCCTTTGCGTATTCAGCGTGAAGATCTCCGAATGCTTTCATGATTTCCGGTGCTGATTTTACAAGTTCTTTGTTCATTTCTCCATTTTCTGCTCTTTCGTCAATATAACTCATAATTTCCTCCTTAGATTTTCTCGGATTTTTCATCCAATATTATTATACCCCCAAACATTTTTTAAATGCACCGAAACATTCTCTATTCGAATTATGAATAGAGTTCTCGCTCCCTATTAATTTTTCTTATATCTATATAATATGTAGCTTTTAAATTTGCGCCATTTTGCGAGGATATTTTGGTTGTGCGTTTTTTTGGCGGCGATACACTTGCGAATTTATACAATTTTGAAATTTATCATCGTGGATAATATTTCGGTTAATATTTTTTGTTTATATATTTTATTGACACAACGTTGTTGGTGTAAACACATATTCAATATGTACAAAAATGGGCGGGAGGACATCGTTACTCCTTACGTCGTAACGTATGCCGTCCCGCTACAATGCGTACACATACACATACAATTAAAAGATATATGCAGCATTTCAAATATAAAAAGCGGTATTTACCATTTCTACAATTAATACGCACTGCTATTTGCGAGGGATTTTCGATGAGAAACGCTTAAGATGAAATATTTTAGGAGTGAGGCTTTTTGCGACAGGTCATCGTTGTGTCTTGTGACACAACGTATGCCCGCCGTTAAGTTTTGGGAAACGTGCAGAGCGAAGATGTATTTATATATAACAATAAAAAAAGAACCGGAGTTTCCGGTTCCTATATAAACACTATAATTTGCGATGATATTTTGATGAGAAACGGTTAGATTGAGTGTTTTTGGAGTGAGGCGTACTGGCAAGTACGTCGCAACGACGAAAACACGAGATCAACCGTTTATCGCAAAAGTTAGCCCTAACCCGTGCTTTTTGATTTAAAAAATCAAAAACACGATGGTAGGTCTTCTGCAAAGGCGTCCGACGATATTTCGACGAACAGGAGAAATGAGTCGCAGACGTCGACTGTAAGCGCGCAAAAAAGTAATTTGCGAGGAATTTTCGATGAGAAACGCTTAAGATGATATATTTTAGGAGTGAGGCTTTTTTTGCGGGAGGACACACAGTGCCGTCCCGCTACGTCCTGCGTTTTCAACATCATACATTCTCATAACTTTATCGCAAAATAGACCGCAAATTCTCCTATAGTTGAAATAAAAACTGTACATCCACCTCAAATCCCTTTTTCACCCCTTGATAGACCGGGTCGTGTTCAATTGCTTTTCTCATAAATTTCTCGCCTTCTTCATGTGTGAAGTCGTCGATGTAGTAATAAATTTTAATTTTTATCTTTTCTATTTCAGGCGTTTCCTCTATTCCCACAACTTTCAAAGTGCGAAGCGGGTTTGTCACGCGAACGCTTGCTCTTCCCTCGATTTCATCGAGTTCAGCTCGAGCAATTTTCGCTTCACGAATAATCGTAAGAATCATCGATTCCATAATTCCCGCAACAAAAATCTCAACGCTTGAGAGCTCGTCTTTTTCGTTGTCGTACGGAAGCTCCTGGTCGGTCGAAATAAAACTGGCGTCACCGTATGTGTTCACTCTTCTCAAATCGTTCGAAGTGGTTCGCATTGTAAAGTCGAAAATTTCGGACTCTTTCGAGCTGTCAAATGTTCCTAAATCACTCATATTTTTCTTCCAAATATCTTACCGCTGTTTCGAGCTCGGTCAGTTTTTTGTCGATTACATCGAGAGTGCTTACAGGTCTGTTTGAGAACGTCGCAAATCCGCAGTCCGGATTTAAGAAAAGTCTTTCTTTCGATGTGAACTTGAGCGCTTCTTCAGCCCTTTCAATCATGTCTTCGTGCTTTTCTATAACATCTGTTCTCGGGTTTATCACACCAAGTCCCAAAATAATTTCTTCTCTTATCTTTTTCGATTCGAAAAGACTCGAAAGCTCTCCCGCTCTTTTCGTTGAAAATTCAAGCATCAAAGCATCGGTGTCGATGTTTTCAAAAAGTTTTATTAAAGGTGTGTACGGTCCCGAAAGGAGAATCGATTCGTCCTTCGACCAGTTTCCACGACATACGTGGAGCGCCCTCATCGATTTTGTTCTGTCGATTTTTGCCATACATGATTTTATAAGATGCGTAGCAAATTCGAGTTCCTGGGTCGGGTCTTTCTTTTCAGACAGCGCTGCACACATGAATGTGCGCGGTTTTCCTTCGGTGAAAACAACTTCCGTCAAAACCGGTTCGTCGAATTGGATTATGTCCACCCCGATTTCTTGAAGTTCTTTGATTTCTTCCGCATAAATTTTTATGACGTCTTCGCCGAGTTCCTCTTTCGAGTTGTATCCTTTTTTCGAAAGCTCAGGAAGCCACATTGAACGCGTCACAAGATATGGTCCCGGAAGAGTGATTTTCACTTTGCCGTTCGTTCTTTTTTTGAGTCTCTTTAACTCATCGCAAACAATATTTGTCCTTCTTGAAATTTTTCCTTCGCAAATCGCATTCTTTATACTTATTGCAGGTACGTCCAAGATTGACAATATTTCTTCGAACGCTTTTTTGTCTTCAACATAATCGAGCATTTCAGCCATCGACATCATTCTGACGCCGGCGAGTTTGGTTGCGATAAATGAAACATAGTTGTCGCGCGAGAGTTCGCCCGATGAAATATATGTGATATTGTGTTTTTCTTGAAGTTTTACAACTTCATCTTCTTCGCCGTCGATGATATTTAAAAACTCCGCCTCACTTATAGAGCCCTTGGATCTTTTCCTAAGGGCTCTTAAAATCTCATCGTTTCTTGGCATACTTCCAATAAGTGAGGTTGAAAACGATTTAGTCACGATATTTCCCGAAAAAGTCTAGATACTTTTCCGCATTTGTTATTTGTTCGAAACCTGTTGTGCGACCCGGAACCCATTCTTTGAGTCCTTCCATGTCCATAATTTTCTTATGTTCAGGATCGTTGTAATCCATTGTGAAA
>QWCK01003461.1_pt1 | contig 26062 bp, 19 predicted proteins | sample 1972571 | NCBI WGS metagenome assembly QWCK01 (sample SAMN09866710, study PRJNA288562) | Human gut metagenome isolate term2_stool, whole genome shotgun sequencing... | isolation source: gut | host: Homo sapiens | place: USA: California | reverse complement strand
AGAGTAGATGAATTGGATGAGTTGTTCTACGGGGCTGTTGAGTTGCCCGATGATGTACTGTACTGCCAGCATCATACCAAGTGTCATACTGCCATGTATCACGGCAGTGGCAGCAAGTACCGTGATAAGTATGTTTTTTACCTCGTTGATGGTAATGCTTCCGGCTTGTTGTACTTGCTGAAGATTGAGTGATTGCAGGTTCACCTTGAACAGGTCGGCTTGCACATCCTCCCATTCCCAACGTTTGCGCTGTTCGCACCCCTGCAGTTTGATTTCCTGCATTCCATTGATGAGCTGGTAGGTAACGTTACGGTTTCGCCCTGCCTGCTCAAAATATTTATAGTCGAGCTGCCTGCGCTTTTTGAGAAAAAGGATAATCCATCCGGCATAAAGCGATGTACCAAACAGGAAAACAAGGAAGATTCCTATGTTATAGACTGCAAGCACAATACCGAAGACAAGGAATGTGAAGAAAGAGAAGAGCAGGCTCAGACTGCTTGAAGTAAGGAACTGCTCCACACGTCGATGATCTTCAATGCGTTGTAGCAGGTCGCCCATCAGTTTGGTGTCGAAGAACTTCATCGGCAGTTTCATCAATTTGATGAAGAAATCCGATATGAGCGAGATATTAATACGTGTGGAGATGTGCAGGAGTATTTTGGAGCGGATAAAGTCGATGGCAGTACGGCTGAAGAGGAGCATCGTCTCCGCCAACAGCACTAACCACACAAAGCCGATGTCCTTTCCTCCGATACCCGTATCTACTATAGCTTGTGTCAAGAAAGGAAAGATAAGCTGCAGGAGCGAGCCGAGCAACAAGCCAAGTATCAACTGCGTAAAGAAACGCTTGTACTTCTTTAGGTAGTTCCAAAGAAACTTTACTCGGTTTTGCGTGGGGATTGTCTCCTCACTCTTTTGAGCGTAGAATTGCTCCGTTGGCTCAAGGAGCAGGGCTATGCCTTTCTCTTCACCACCAGTCTTGGTGCTTACCCAATGCTCGCAGAATTCCTCTTTCGTATAGGTTACAAGTCCTTTGCCTGGGTCTGCTACATAGACCGAATATCTACCCTTGCGATGCTTTTTTATCTTATAGACAACAACAAAATGATTCTGATTCCAATGGACGATACAAGGCATCGGAGCCTCTTGGGATAGCATTTCAAAACTCAAACGTCCTCCAATAGTCTTGAAGCCGATGGTTTCTGCTGCCTTGCTAATACCTAACAAAGACACTCCGTCTTTGCCTAAGGAACAGATTTCCCGTAATTGTTCCCTTTCAACTTTCCGACCATAATGTTTGGCTATTATCGCCAAACAAGAGGGACCGCAATCCATTGCATCTTGTTGTTTAATATATATCATAATGATGAATACAATAATAACTTGTTACTTTTATAATCGTATGATTTCGCTACTTGTTGCTCTTCCTTTATATTTGCTGCGCTGTGGGTTAAATGAATAGCGCAACTGTAGCATTACACCCCGTGTATCAAGTTTTCTGTTTTTTGAGTAATAGACATCATTGATGTGGCTGCTCCATCGCTCCTTGTCGGTATTGAATAAATCTGAAATCTTAATCCACACCGCCAACTTGTTTTTTAGCAAAGAGGCATTCAGACCGATGTCGGTACGGAAAGAGGGTTTGAAATCAGACAAATAGAGATTGCCTGCTGCCGTTCCCCATATGTCGAACGAAAGATTGACGTGTTTCGAGAGGCGGAAGAGATTATCAAGTTCATAACAGAAATAGGGTTTATTGTAGTTTCTGCCATGATACGTAAAAATTTGCTTGAATACACTCATTTCAATTTTAGGACGCCAGAATTTTATCGTTGATGAATAACTCACCGTCGCGCTCCATTCCCGATAATGTGGAATGTTTTCTGTCGTAAACAACATCGCTGAAGTACTCTCTAACTTCTTGGTTGTTCGCATGAGACTGTTCTTATACCAAGTATGTGTTATATCAATCATCAGACCTTTCCACGAAAACACGTAATCCAGAATATAGTCATTGGCCGACAGCAGCAGTGGGTTGCCTCGTTGATAGGTATATTTGTCCACATATACAGTGCTGCTGTTTAATTGCCCATAAGAGGGGCGATGAATGGAGGTCGTGTAACTCAATGACATGGAGACAGCATTCTTGTCATAATCTATCTGCAAGTAGGGTAAAATTTTCTTATAGTCTTTACTAACCTCCTCATTGAGCTTTTCATTATGAAAGTATTGATAATTGACAATTTCTATGCGCCCTCCCGCTTCTATGGAAAAATGCCCGAAAGTCTTCGACAGTGAAGAAAAGAGCCCCCACAATCTTTGGCAGTTTTCATCTTCGCTTTCATTTAAAGCTGTATTGCTCGTTTTGTTTGCATGATATGAATATTTGTTTTTCGTGAAAGAAAATTCCAAACCATAATGTAGCTCTCCACCCCACAATGGATTAAGGATTTCAGCCTTGCCTGTATATAGGTGATAATCGGATTTATTTTTGGAATCCACATCTTTTTTCTGTGCCCAGGAGGTTTCGTATTGAGAAAGTGCTTTCCCTTGCATATAATCAACATTCATAGTCAATCTATTACCTTTCCCCCAGGAGGTGATGTAATAGGCATTCAGTGCATGATTTGTTTTTTCATTTTTTCCCAGCAGCATGACATCTTCCGAATATTTTGTGGCATTATTCACTGAATATATGCTGGTTCCGCTCATTTCATCTCTGTTGGATGGTGTCCGGGAAAAGTTGTATTTCATGCCAAAGTCATTTTTCCCATTGTTGGAAAAGTTGAACCCCGAGCTTACATTGAATAACTTGTTTCTAATATTATTGTTGAACGATTGGTCTACATTGATGGCGTTACTGTTATGGTCAAAATCAATCAAATTTCCTGTCGAACTTTCTTTGCTATCATATCGGAAGTCCATACCACCGAAAAAATCCCAATTTCTCAAGCGATAGTTCAACTTTCCAAACTCTAAATGATTGAAATGTTTTACCAGAGTTTCGCATGCTGTAAGATTGACGCTCAAGCCTTCACCTTTCCGGATAGTCCTTATGTTGATGACTGCTTTTACGTTGTTTCCATAGTCCGTACCTGGATGAAGATTGATTTCAACATTTTTTACCTCATCACTGGAAAGTTTTTGCAACTCACCTACATCGTTGATCTTGATGTTATCTATATAAATCAGGGGTGTTCCTCTGCCAAAGACAGAGATACCTTCCGTTGTACGGCTGACAAAAGGCATCATGGACAGAACCTGAATGGCATCTCCTGTTCGTGCCAACAAGGTGTGCTGCACATTGACTTGCATTTTCCCTCGATTCATTTGAATGACAGGACGTTTCCCGGACACTACCACTTCATTCAGTTGTTGTGTCTCTTCAATGAGTATAATGGTTCCCATATCTACACGAGGAGTCAAATATATGTTTTTGTAGCCAAGACTGCTTATCTTGATAAGACAGTCATCCAAAGACAATTTCTTCGGATTCGACAGCAGAAAATGCCCATCATCAACTGTTACTGCTCCTGAAATAAAAGTACTGTCTGATTTTGTCAGCAGGACGACATTGGCATAAGCAACCATCTCGCCACGCTCATTAGACACTTGTCCTCGTATCTCCTGTGCATTGAGAGACAAGTTCAATAATAAACTTAGGATTATTAGAAAAAGTTCTTTCTTCATAACTTCATCTGAGATAAAATCTTGTCAATATGTGTTTTATAAAAAGAGCAGGCTACCTTGTTTACACCTTGGTCAATTTCTCTATCAAGAGGACAGCCTCCTCCACAAACAGGTAAGACGGGACAGTCAATACATTCAGAATTTTCAAGATGATTGGCCGTGAAAAAACAAGAAGACAATCTTTCCAGTGATATACTTTCTTTTATAATATTTCCTATGGATTTATTTTTATTCCCGACATGTTCTATACATTTGAAAATTTCTCCATCTGGCGTTATTGCATATGTTCCTACAGAGTTATACATACAGGGGGAAGCAATATCAGGGAGGAATAAGTTTCTTTTGTTATTAATTTTTAGTTCATCAATCCGCATTAAGTAATCAAAATAATCTTGATGATTCATACAAGAACCTTGTGTATCAAAATTAGTACGGTCTTTCACTATATTGTAATTTAATTGTATTCTTTTTTTCTTCATTTGAGAAGGGAATTCTTGATTAAAGAAAACTAATAATTTCTCATACTCTTGGAAGTTTGTCTTATCAATCGCTACCTGTATGGTTATGGGAATGGAAGTCTCAGATAACAATCGTTTGATGCCTGAAATTATAATATTAAATGAGCCTTTCCCTGAATGAAAATATCTTCTGCTATCATGTATTGTTTTTGTTCCATCCATTGAAATCTGAATGAACTCTATAGATATTTTTTTGAGAATATCAATAGCATGGCTATTCAATAAACTACCATTAGTAATCATTGATGATGAATAGTTAACATGCTCCATTTCTAATTTTTTGGTAATATTTTCTATAGTCCTTATATTCAATAATGGCTCTCCTCCAAACCAAATTATAGAAATCTTTTTCTCTTTGTTTTTCACTAAGAAGCGGACAATCGCATCTTCCACATCTTCTGTCATGTTAATTTTTCTTTTATTTCCAGCTTCAAAGCAATAAGAACATGAGAAGTTGCAGTTCATTGTTGGACAGATATAAAGCACTATTCGATTATTACGAAACATTTTGGAATACTGAATGTATTTATATTTTTGTATTTCTTCTTTTCTTTCATTTATAATAATTCCCATATCAATTAATTGCTTAATTATATCTGAATTATTTTCTATTGTGAATAAACCATTAAAGATGTCATTATCAAGTTGTACTAATGCACTTGTAAAAGTGTTGAAAATGGAAACTTTTCCATCTCTCTTTGCGTAAATATTATATTTAGAAAATTCCATTGATAATATCTAAATTATAATGGAAAGGTGTAGTTGACTCAATCCCACACCTTTCCATAGTTAATAAATTATGGGGATAGAGTTACTGATGCTTCCGAATTCTCAGATTCATCTGTTAAAAAAGCAGGGCCTTGATAACCACATTTACATTCCATAGAAGTATAGCCTTTTTTGCAAGAAACTTCTACCTGAGAATCGACACCTCCAGTAAGGAAGTTCATCTCTTCATCACTCATGGGGTTTAATAAATCTGTTCGCCCACGGTTTAAGATTTTTAAATCGTTCATAATTTCCTTTTAATTATGTTTTTCTACTCGTGTCGCCTTTTGAATCCGCGTCCTTTATTTCATACAGCTTTCCGATAAAGTCGGTAAGGAAATTGCTGCACTGTAATCAATTTTACAGCTTCCAAACGACTAAGTTTGTGTTTTAAATCTCTGATTGCGTTTTTTGATTTACTTACTAATACTTCTCATACAAAACCTTATTACGTCCTTGCAAGAGAGCAATAAGTTAGTTTCTACTTAGTCAGCAGTAAGCAATACCGTTCCATATGAGAACCTTCCACTCTCGGGTACAAGGAGAAGTATCTTGTCCCCTTGCTTTATTTCCTTTGTCCTTATGAGTTCTTCCAATCCGACATAAATGGCTGCTGACCCGATGTTGCCGACAGAAGTCAGATTTGTAAACCATTTCTCTTTTGTCAGAGCAATGTTGCGTTCTCATAGAAAAACATTGATGATACATGAGGTATGACATAATCTATCTCTTCTGCTTTTACATGATGTTTGGCAAGTACGGTTTCGATATGGTCTACCAAGTACTTGATGATGTATTTCTTTAGCTGCCGAATGTCCTGTTTGCCGACAAGCACGGCTCGTTCCTTTATCTCATCAGGAGAAAACTCCTTCCAACTTTTGAGCCGCCCGTCTTCTTGCAACTCTGATGCCATGAACATACAGGTGGGAAGTTCGTTGGCATAGGAGGTCATATCAACCCATTCAATTTTGAGTGGGCATGTTCCTTCTGGATGGTCTTGCAGCAAAACTGCTCCCGCCCCATCAGATAGCATAAACCGCATAATATCTCGTTTTTATGCCATTTTGCCTAAGGACAATGGAACGGACTCTTGAAGGATTTCCACCAATTTTCCCGATATAGTCCTCCATATCCTCATTGGCAATGGGAGAATTAGGAAGATATGCCGATACGCTATTGATATATACTGCTTTTTCCATAGGAGTATTATTTGGTTATTAAATCGTATATTATGTGTATCTGCTCTTTCAATTCGGAAATGGAAAGTTGGCTGCTCAATGCACTTCTGTACGACAAGCCAAGATATACATTCCTAATGGAGGATATAATCTTTTCTGTTTCCACAGTTTGGGTAATCTCTCCTTTCTTTTTGGCAAGCTCTATCACCTCTTTCCACTCAATGTTCTTTCTATTCTCATAGTCTTGAAACTTTTCTTTCCAATCCGGGTAGTTGTCTTTCAGATACAGGATAAATGACATGAAATTGGCAGGAGTGACGGTGTTTTTTGTCATTATAAAAAATGATTTCATACGGCGACCGATGTTTTCCACACGATTGTCGATGAAGTCCTTTAATGGCGTAGAACTTGTAAACGCAAGAAGGCCGGGAGCATCATCGGTCAAGAATTGAAATACAAACCTGTCAACAGCGTGATGGAAAATATCTTCTTTATTCTTGAAGTGATGAAACATATTCCCGCGAGAAACATGGGTAGCTTCGACCAAGTCTGAGAATGATACGGCTGCATAGCCTTTTTTCAGAAATAGTCTGAACGATTCGTTTAGGATAATATCCTTTTTGCTTATACTTTCTTTATCTGTTTGATTTTCCATAATTTCATAATGCTAAACTTAAAACAGAATGTTTGTTCTGTACTTCTAAGCGCAATGTTACGCAGATTATTTCAATCTGCCAAATTTTCGGAAAGTTTTTCTTTAAAAAGTTTCATTTTTCTCATTTTCTGTTTTCATCAGAAAATATTGATCTTTGCATAATCAATTTAAGTGTTCTTTGGCGCATTGCAGAATAAAGAAAGGGGAAGAAACTCGCTCGTTTCCAAGTCGTAACCCATTCCTTCTTTGTTCATTTTTATTTTATTGGTTATCTGAAAGATACAGGTTTGTTGAATCTTTTGCGGGCATAATCGGTAGTTAAGATTTGAACCAAAATCAGTCATTGAAACCCGAACTGATTGCGGCTGCAAGCAGACGGGGAACGGGACTGCCGGGACGGAATGGGGAAAACAGTGTTGTAATGACCGACTGGTGTTTAACATTGCGGCGCTGGCGACTGCTGGCGCAGCGGAAAGTGAAGCCCCCGGAAATTCCTCACTCGGTTTCCGGGGACTTCTCATTGATTGCCGTCCGGGCACTGTCGGGCGCCTCGCTGCCTCATGGCAGTTGACGGGACGCGCGGCATGCTGTCACCTGACGATGAACTTGCGCACTGCCGAGACTCTGTTGCCGTTCATTTCCTTAACGATGTAAATGCCCCTCGCCGTCGGTCGCTTTGTGCCGAGCGCGTGTCCGTCGATTGAGAAGAAACACATCCCGTAACCATCTGAAGCCTGCGTGGCGGTGTCTATGCCGACTGGCTCTTCCGCCGTCACGATCCACCCCTTTGCCGTGGCCTTTTCGATGTCGGCGTCAGCCGTGCCGGGCATCCCGCTGATGTTCAGCAGCCTTGCCCATGTTTCGTTGTTCACGTTTATTTCCACGTTGCTCACGTCCTTCAGCGATTCTATTATGGCGTTGATGCCATCCGCCGTCAGTTGGTTGCCCTGTATCAGCACACCCTCAAGGTTACTCTTGGATGGGATTGCCATTGTGGAAATCATGTTCCCCCCGGCCTCGAGGCGCTGCAAGTATTTGTTTCCGGTAAGGTCAAGCCCGGTCAGTTTGTTGTCGCCGCATTCCAGCCAGTATAGGTATGCGTTGTGCTTCAGGTCGAGCGTGCCAATGTTGTTGCCGTCCACTTTCAGCCACGAGAGGTTTGCGATGTTCGACACGTCTATCGCCGAGAGTTTGTTCCCCCCGAGCTTCACCTGCAGCAGCTTGCCGTTTTTCGACAGGTCAACCTCCCCGATCATGTTGTTGCACGCGTTGAGTATTGACAGGTCAGCCTGTTGCGACGTGTTGATTTCCGTAAGTTTGTTGTTGTCCGCGTTTAGCCACTTTATCCCCGGGCATTTCGTGATGTCGAGTTCCGAAATGTTGTTGCCCTGGATATATAGTCCGGTGAGCAACGTGTTATTCCGCAGGTCTATCGATGACAGGTTGTTCTCCGACAGGCTCAGTGTCTCAAGTTTGGCACACCGTGTCACGTCAATCTCGTCAATCTGGTTGGTGTAGGCGCTTATTTCGGTTATCTCGGCGTTGTCATTCAGGTTCAGCGACTTGATTTCGTTCTCCGCGCACACCAGTTCAAGCAGTCCGGTGAGTCCCGTCACGTCGAGTGCGGTGAGTTTGTTGTTCGAGCAGAACACCTCTCCGAGCTTTTCGTGCTTTGGCAGCCGCAGCTCCGCTATCTTGTTGTCGGAGCAGTTCACCTCATACAGGTTCTCCAGTCCACTGCAGTCCAGCGTCCCTTCTATCTCGTTCTCGCTGCAGTTCAGCACTTTCAGCCGGTTGCAGTGTGTCACGTCAATGCTCTTCAGCTTGTTCTTCTCGCAGTAGATGCCCGTGAGGTTAGGGTTGTTCGAGACATCGAGCGCGGTTATCATGTTCCCGCCAACCTGCACGCGGCCAAGCGACGGCGATTTGGTTATGTCGACCGCCTCAATTTCCTGGTTGGTTGCCGCGAGTATGAGGAGGTTGTCGCCGTAGATTTTCACCACCTTGCCCAGCGTGGTGTGACTGATGTATGCTGCCTTGCTGTACTCCACGGGTTGCCCGTCGCCCCAGTCAATGCTGAATTTCACGCCGTTGCTTCCTCCCGTTCCCACGGTGACGTACTTCCCGGCCTCGGCGTATGTCAGCGTGATGTTCGGCAGCATTTCGGCAGCGCTCTCGTATGCGCCCCGGTCTATCGCATTGCCTGCCACGCGCGGGTTGCCGGCAATGTCGGTCTCCTCGTTGATGCCATCGGTGGGCGTTCCCGCGTCGATGAACTCACTTCCTGCGGCCAGCGACCAGTCTGCCTCCTTCACCGCCGCGCTGTCCGCCGCGTTTTTCGCCACCCCGGCGAACGCCGTCGGGGCATTGAAGTTCGCCATGCCTGCGTTCGGGTTTCCTATAGTGTTGAGCACGCTGGGCTCTCCCGTCTGCTTGTTCTCAAATCCGATGTTGGCCTCGTCGCTATCCGTGCGCAGCATGTTGTTCTGCACGGTGCAGTTGATGACGCGCCCGCCCTTCACGAACACTCCGCCGCCGGCGAACGATGTGTTGTTGAACACCACCGAGCCGAGCAGGTCGCCGCGCTCGTTGTACACGCCGCCGCCTTTCCCGCCGTTGTCCTCGCCCATCTCGATCATGTCGGCATAGCAGTCTGCCACGATGTTGTAAGCCGCCGAAGAACAGTTGTATATGCCTCCGCCGAGCAGTCCCCGGCACTCGTATATCACGTTGTGCCTGGCAGTCCCGTCATTGTATATTGCGCCGCCGGAGCCGCCATAGCAGGCTGTGAACGTGCAGTCGCTGACCGTCCCGCCGGCATTATACACGGCTCCGCCCATGTCGAGGGCAACGCAGTCCTCGAACTCGCACTCGCTGATGGTGGTGTTCTTCGCATATACGGCCCCGCCGATGCCACGGCCGTAGCTCGAGTGGGAATAGTTGCGCGCGAAGAGGCACTGCTCTATCGTTGCGCCGCCCGTGCCATCGAGATATACCGCGCCGCCGTTGGTGTCGCTGCTTGCCGTTGACTCGTTCTTGAACCACGCCGAGTTCTCCACCACCTTGCATCGCCTAAGCGTGACGTTGCCCTTGGCATAGAGCGCGCCTCCCGCCGCCTTCGACCTGTAGTCGCTGGCGTGGGCGCCCTTGAGCGTCAGCCCGTTTATCTCCGTCGGCTGTGTTATCCCGGCTGCGGCGTAGAGCACATGGTTGTAGTTTTTTGCCGTACCCGGGATGATGCTGCCCTCCACGCGCCACGCATAGCGGTATGTCGACCCGTCCTGGAACTCACGCACCCATGTGTCCGGCACGTCGTCGTCGGCACTGAGTATCGTCTCGTGGAGGAACACATACGGTTTCCCGCCGTCCAGCTGCGCCCGCTCTTCCTTCGATGTTTCCGTTCCCTCAAACCCGCCGTAGATGGACACCCCGTCCTTCAGCATGAAGGCGCGCGACAGTGGCTTGCTGCTCTTGATGAGTTCCTCGGGGGTGTATGTCCCCTCGGCGACCCACACCTCGTCGCCTGCCGCCGACTCGTTGATGGCCGTCTGCAAACTGCCCATTGCCGACGCCCATGACGAGCCGTCGCCCGATGCCCCGGCCTTTACATAGCGCACCGTTGCCCCCGCCGGCATCGCCGCAAGCAGGAACAGCAGGGAAAGTGATAAAATGGTGATTTTTTTCTTCATAATAGTTATTTTTTAGTTAGACAATATCCTGTTATGCCCCACAGGGCGTGCATTATCATACTGGCGGCATCGCAAACTCGCCGTGATTGCAAAGCAAACTCGCCGTAATTGCATCGCAAACTCGCCGTGTTTGGTGACCAAACACGCCGTATTTGCATCGCCGCCCGGCGCGAACCGCATTGCGCTGTCACTCCTCCTCCATCCTCTGGCGCTTCTCCTCGTCGATTTTCTGGAAGTCCTTCTGCCGCAGCACAAACGAGCTGCCGAGATAGTTCTTGCGCACGATGCTGTTCCCGGCGAGCTGCTCCGGCGTTCCCTGGAAGAGTATGCGCCCCTCGAAGAGCAGGTATGCGCGGTCGGTGATTGAGAGCGTCTCCTGCACGTTGTGGTCGGTGATGAGTATGCCGATGTTGCGGTATTTCAGTTGCCACACGATGTGCTGTATGTCCTCCACTGCTATTGGGTCAACGCCGGCGAACGGCTCGTCGAGCATGATGAACTTCGGGTCGATGGCGAGGCATCTCGCTATCTCCGTCCTCCGCCGCTCGCCTCCGGAGAGGCGGTCGCCGCTGTTCCTGCGCACCTTCTCGAGCCGGAACTCGCGTATCAGCGTCTCGAGTTTCTCAACCTGGTATTTCCTTGGCTTGCCGGTCATCTCGAGCACCGCCATGATGTTGTCCTCGACGCTCAGTTTGCGGAACACGCTGGCCTCCTGCGGCAGGTATCCTATTCCGGCCCGCGCCCTCTTGTAAACAGGGTACCCGGTTATGTCGTGGTCGTTGAGGAAGATGCGCCCTGCGTTTGGCACCACCAGGCCCGTCGTCATGTAGAAAGATGTCGTCTTGCCAGCCCCGTTGGGGCCGAGCAGTCCCACTATCTCGCCCTGCCGCACGTTGATGGACACGTCGTTCACCACCGTTCGCTTGCCGTAGCGTTTCACCAGTCCCTCGGTCCGCAGCACCGCGCTCTCCCCGCAGGAGTCCGCGCCAACATTTGTATTTTCCGTCATATAAGGCTCGTCAGTTAGTCATCCGGATAAATCTTTTCAACTTGCTTGTGATTTTCACGCGTGCAAATTTACGAAATAATCGCAACATCACGCCATCATTTCCCGTTTTTTATATGTTGCGACAAGCCGGATCACCCGACATGTAGAGTCCAACAGCAAATGCAAATTTATGGAAAGTTTTCGAAGAATTTGTATTTATGGGTATCAAAATTTAATTTTTCTCTTTGTCTTCTGTTTATTTTCTTTTGTATTTACATTATTTTTCGGTCTGAGAAATAGTTTAAGTTCACCTTTTGGGGTATGTACCTTCCGATGAGTTTATTTGCGTTCTCGACAGCACCTTCCTGCCACGGGGAGTACGAAAGGGCTGATACCTCGTGAGAAGTGTCAGCCCTAATTTTATAAATCAATAAAAGTTTTATCGGACAGCAATATAAAACAATATTTATTTCACACTGAATGTTGTAACTTTCATGTCATTTTTTTCATTCAGTTTATCCGGGTCGCCTAAGTTGATTCCGTATTCTCCTGGTTGTAAATTGTCTATTACAATGTAGTAAGAACTCTCTCCGTACTTTTTTGCCTTAAAGTCAATTTGTCCCAACGAGTTAGATTTCGAAGCAGATAAAGTACCTGCTTCAGCGAGTTGTACTCTGCGCTCTTTCCCTTTAATTTCAAAAGGAAAAATGTTGATAAATGAAGAGGGATCAGTATCGTTGTTGGTAGCCTTTATAATTAGACGCACTTGCCCTGTAGGTATGGAAATATTAGACGATTTTCCCGTAAGCGTAAGACGCGTTTTCACTTTACCAATACCTGTCAGATACAACGAAGCGCCAGCTTTCGTTTTTATGACACCTGTCTCTCGTGGTAATAAATTGTAAGTGGTGTCGGAAGTTAATAAATAAGTTTGATCTGCAAACTCTGGTTCAGGAACAGTAACACTTTGCGCAAAAATAGTAGTCAAACTGAAAAGCAATGATACTGCAAGTAGTAAACTCTTTTTCATATTCGTGTGATTTAAAAATAAAAAACTTCTTTATAATTATAAATTGTGGCAAAGTTAAATAAAAAAAAATACAAAAATCAAAATATTTTTTAGTAAAAAAAGTTTTAGCGGACAGCAATATTAGACAATACTTTTTCTTTTATGTCCATAACAAGAAGATTCAATTTTACGCAAATGGGACGCAATGCCATCATCATCGATGCGAGTTTCATCAGAAAGGCGGGAAAACACACGCCGTTCGCAGGCACGTTTTTGGTCGGGATGTGACGGGGCGGTAAAGCACGGCCTTGAGATTCCCGGCATCGGGGTGATAGACGTGGACTTGCATGAGTGCATGATTTTGAGGGGCTGTGAAGGTCGCTTGTCATCCAATAGTTGACCAATGGCAGTCGCCGCCTGTACTTCTGTACGCCCAATATTACTAAAAACTTTACACCTGGCATACCAAAAAACCGGTGCAGACAGAGAGTCTGCACCGTAGAAATATGGTTGGAGGCGGATACAACAACTATCCGCCGCAAGCGAGACTTTAACGATTAGCGGATCAAGAACTTTTGGTAGTAAGCGACACCGCTGGCATCCTTAACCTTGGCAAAATAGATACCGGCAGGCAGTGTGGACAGGTCTGCGGAACCTTTTGCACGGAGCGAAAGCACAAGTGTGCCGCCCTGGCCGTACACGCGGACATCGCAGCTGCCGCCGTTGACGAGACGGAGCACCTTGGCATTGGCATCCACCCAGACCGCAGGGGTTGTTACCTGCTGAATGCCGGAAGGGCCACACGTTTCGTAAGAATAGGTGTTGGTGTAAACGTACACTGCCTGCACCACGTCGTCGTTGTTGTCATCAGCATAGACATCCTCCTCTACGAGCTTGCTGTTGAGACCAAATGTAAGCCCTATGTTATACTCGTGCGACACGGGGTAGAGCACCTCAGATGCAGGCACGCTGGCATCGTAGCGGTAGACGTTCTTGGCAGTGACACTGCTGCCCAAGACCACACGGTGTTCCACCACATTGCCCAACTCGTCGTAGTCGTACTCGTTGGAAGTGGTGAGGCTGGCTTCGCCGTTTTCGATGCTGTAGTTGTACGACCGCACCATCTGTCCCTTCTGGTCATAATCGTACTCTACCCTGCACCCCTCCTTAAGCAATGTGGGGGTTGCGAAGTCGGCATACCGCTCGGAGGCTACGGTGAGTTGTCCGTCCTCGTTGTAGGTGTACTCTATGACGGTAAAGGGATTGTTGAGGTCGAACGCCCAGTACTGCGCCTGCTTGATCATGTGGTTGGCATCATCGTAGGTATATACAATATGTGCACTCTGCTGGAGCTCAGTGCCGCCAAGCAAGTTGTAGTTGTCGCGCCAGACAACGTTGCCGTTGTCGTCGTAGCCGTAGCAGCACTTGGACACGAGCCTGTACGCATCGTCGTCATTGAAATACTGATAGGTAAGGTCAGAATCTATCTGATCCTTGGCATTGTAGTACAGGGTGTCGTAATAGGTGATGTCGTCCAGGGCATCGCGGTGGACCCGGCTGAACCGCCCATTGTCATCGTAACTGTATGTCAGATGGATTAAGTCGTCAGAACTGGTGACAGACTTGAGCCGACATGACTGGGCTGAAACTGAAACGGAAGCAAGCAAAGCAACGCCTGCAAGGAGTAAACTCTTTTTCATAAGATAAATTTGTTTAATAGTGTGAATTACATTAATAAATCTCTCGATTACAAAGATATGATTATTTGTCTAACTTTGATAACGTTTTTACTAAAATTTTTCGATTTTAGTAACATTTAGCAAGATTTATCGTGTTTTTAATTTCACACATCCCACATTCAGGTCGAACGGAAACAACACCAACAAAGTCTTAACGCGCCGCAACGGTGATGCTGCGGCACAGTTATGCGGTGTATGCCCCCAGACAGATTATCCAGTCCTGGATGTCCAGACATAATGCGACGTTCTGCTTCATATCGGGTGCTGCAAGTTGCAAATCCCCGCAAAAGAAAAACCGCAGGATTACTCCTGCGGCTCATATTAATGTCATTTCTGCGAGAATGCCTTTATCAGAGGTCGAACCTGTAGCCGACCGTCAGCTGGATGACACTGTTGCGCTGGCTGAAGTCGCCCACCTTGATGGCGCCACCCAAAGCCTCAATGTGCTCGTTGACTTTTGTTACGCCAATGTTGTAGCGTGCGTCTATGACGAAATTCTCAATCTCGTAGCTTGCGCCAACGGGGATGCTGAGGTCAAACGACTTGTAAGCGTCCTTGACATCCTTGTCGCCCAATTTCGCACTTGCCTTGAAGGCTGGCTGCAAACCTAATTTGAGGGCGAAGTTCGGTGCTACATAGAAGTTTGCCACTATAGGTATGTTCACATATTCAAGTTTTAAGCTGTTATCAGAGTTCTTGCTCTTCGCGCCCTGCATGGAATAGTTCACGCCGGCGGCAACACCGATCAAATCTGATGCCTGATACTCAACCTCAGCACCGGCCACAAGGCCAAACTTCATCTTACAGTCATCCGTATTGTCACCGACAATGGTTGTCAGGGTTCCACCCACCTTGGGCTGTACAGTGAACGAGCCCACCTCGTGTTGTGCGAATGCGCCTGCAGACGATGCCATCATCAATGCTGCGATAAATAGTTTCTTCATAATTAATCTTTACTTTTAGAATTAGTAATTTTTGTTTGTTATCACGCTGCAAAAATATAAAAAAGTTTCTTACTAAGCAAACAACATACTGTTTTTATTTATAAAAAAGACAAAAGTAATGAGAAAAAGATTAATTTTAAGGTGTCAAGAGTGAATTTGAGAAAACTTAATGGCAAGTATGCCGTTTTTTAAGTCTATTTTATTTAAATTTGCAGTCCATTTCATTAAAGGAATATGCTTATATACAAATATCTCACAAACTTCGGACGATACCTGATACTTATGGGGCGCGCGTTCTCGGTGCCAGAGCGCATGAGGATGTTCATGAAGCAATATAAGAAGGAGATGAGCCAGCTGGGGGTTGACTCAATAGGCATCGTGCTGCTCATCTCGTTTTTCATCGGCGCGGTGATCTGCATACAGATGAAACTGAACATCCAGAGCCCGTGGATGCCACGGTGGGTGAGCGGCTACACAACGCGCGAGATTATGCTGCTCGAGTTCTCTTCGAGCATAATGTGCCTGATACTCGCCGGCAAGGTGGGGTCGAACATTGCGTCGGAACTGGGGACGATGAGGGTGACGCAGCAGATTGACGCGCTCGAGATAATGGGTGTCAACTCGGCGAGTTACCTCATCCTGCCAAAGATTTTCGGCATGGTGACGATGATGCCGCTGCTCGTGATTTTCTCGTCGGCGCTCGGTATCGTCGGCGCATACGCCACGGCATTCATCGGGCATGTGCTGCCTCCCGACGACCTGACCCTCGGACTGCAGCACGACTTCAACCAGTGGTTCGTGTGGATGAGCATTATCAAGAGCCTGTTCTTCGCTTTCATAATAAGCAGCGTGTCGTCATACTGCGGCTACACCGTCGAGGGCGGCTCGGTGGAGGTGGGAAAGGCCTCGACGACGGCGGTGGTGAGCAGCTCGGTGCTGGTGTTGTGCTCCGACGTGTTCCTGACGCAACTACTGTCGTGACCCTCATTTGTTTTTACTCCTTAACCCTGACAAACAAAATATGATCGAAATAAGAAACCTGTACAAGTCCTTCGGCGAGAAGGAGGTGCTGCGCGACATAAACGCCACGTTCGGAAACGGCAAGACAAATCTGATAATCGGCCAGAGCGGCTCGGGAAAGACGGTGCTGATGAAGAACATCGTGGGACTGCTCGAACCGACATCGGGCGAGGTGCTGTACGACGGACGCGACTTCTTAAAGATGTCTAAGCACGACAAGATGATGATGCGGCGCGAGATGGGCATGATTTTCCAGAATGCGGCGCTGTTCGACTCGATGACGGTGATAGAGAACGTTATGTTCCCGCTCGACATGTTCTCGGGCATGACACTGCGGGAACGCAGGAAACGCGCGCAGGTTTGCCTCGACCGCGTGAACCTTATTGATGCGCAGCAGAAATTCCCGGGGGAACTCTCGGGCGGAATGCAGAAACGCGTGGCGATAGCAAGAGCCATTGCGCTGAACCCGAAATACCTGTTCTGCGACGAGCCGAACTCCGGGCTCGACCCAAAGACGAGCCTCGTCATCGACGAGCTGCTGCACGGCATAACTCAGGAGTACGACACGACGACAATCATCAACACCCACGACATGAACTCGGTGATGGGCATCGGCGAGAAAATCATCTTCATACACAAAGGCACGTCGGCATGGACGGGCAGCAAGGACGAGATAATGACATCGGACAACAAGAAGCTCAACGACTTCATCTTTGCCTCCGACCTGTTCAAGAAAGTGAGGGAGGAGGGTATGAAAGAGATGCGCAACAAGTGACGGCTGGCAAGGGTCTACCTTATATACCACCGTCCGCCGCGCTCCACCATCGGCACGACGACATCCTCGCAAGTGCTGTCGGCATAGCACATCTGCAGTATCACCTCTGCCGTGGGCGACAGGCTGTCGAGGCGGCAGCCGACAATCCTCACGCCCACCCAGCCGCCGTTGACAGACTTCTGCCTCTCGGCGAACAGCCTCGCATTCCGCACGAGCAGGCGGCGGTAGTCAGGTGGCAGGCTGTCGGGATAGTTGAGTGCGTCGACATATCCCTCGTAGTTGCCCTCGATGAGCCGCTCGTAATATCCTTTGGCAAACAGCGCCGCAGCCTCCTTTTCCTTACCGGCATCGCCGCCACATCCCATGATGGCAGCCGCCGTGGCGGCCGCCACGGCAAAAAACAGTTTACGCATAAGCCGTGCTGTGTTATTTCTGTCTTATGAAAATATTTATAGGCGACCCGGTGAGCGTCCAGTTCTCGCGGATCTTGTTCTCCAGGAAACGCTTGTATGGCTCCCTGACATACTGCGGCAGGTTGGCATAGAACACGAAACTGGGTATCTGCGTGTCCGGTATCTGCGAGCAGTACTTTATCTTGATGTACTTTCCCTTTATCGATGGCGGCGGCGTTGCCTCTATCAGCGGCAGCATCACCTCGTTGAGCCTCGTGGTGCCTATCTTCGCCTTGCGGTTGAGGAACACCTGCTTGGCAGTCTCGAGAATCTTGAAGATGCGCTGCTTGGTCAGTGCCGACGCGAAGATCACCGGGAAATCGGTGAACGGGGCCATGCGCCCGCGTATGGCGTTAATGAAAGTGTCGATGGACTTCTGGCTCTTGTCCTGCACGAGGTCCCACTTGTTGACGGCCACGACGAGCGACTTGTTGTTCCGCCGTATCAGCTGGAATATGTTCATGTCCTGCGCCTCGATGCCGCGCGTGGCGTCAATCATCAGTATGCACACGTCGCTGTTCTCTATCGCGCGTATCGAGCGCATCACGCTGTAGAACTCGAGATCCTCGGTGACCTTGTTCTTGCGTCGTATGCCTGCCGTGTCAACGAGGTAGAAGTCGAACCCGAACTTGTCGTATTTCGTGTATATGCTGTCGCGCGTGGTGCCCGCTATGTCTGTCACTATGTGCCGCTCCTCGCCTATGAAGGCGTTGATGAGGCTGCTCTTCCCCACGTTTGGGCGGCCGACGACGGCAAAGCGCGGCGTGTCGTCGATGAAGTCATCCTCGTCCTTCGCCGCCGGCAGTTTCCCGAGGACGAGGTCGAGCAGGTCGCCGGTACCGCTGCCGGACACCGCGCTCACGCACTGCGGCTCGCCAAGCCCGAGCTTATAGAACTCCATTGCGTCGAACTGCTGCGTGCTGTTGTCAACCTTGTTTGCCACCAAGATAACTGGCAGGTTGGTGCGTCGCAGTATCCTCGCCACGTTCTCGTCCCAGTCGGTCAGCCCGTTGCCGGCATCGACAAGGAACAGCAGCAGGTCGGCCTCCTCGGTGGCAACGGTGACCTGCCTGCGTATCTGCTCCTCGAAGATGTCGTCGCTGTTGACCACCCACCCGCCGGTGTCAACCACGGAGAACTCCTTGCCGCACCATTCGCACTTGCCATACTGGCGGTCGCGCGTGGTGCCGGCCTCGCTGCTGACTATTGCGCGGCGGCTCTTGGTGAGGCGGTTGAAAAGTGTTGACTTGCCCACATTGGGCCTTCCGACTATCGCTACTAAATTTCCCATCTGTTATTTCCTTTCCTGTTGTCGTGTGGCAGTGACGCGGTTGCCGTCCTACCCGGGGTTATATCCAAAATTATCCAGTTCTCTCTTCGACGAGCGCCAGTCCTTGTCCACCTTGACGAAACATTCCAGGTATATGCTCTTGCCGAAGAAGCGCTCGAGCGACTTGCGCGCCTCGGTGGCCATTTTCTTCAGCGCAACGCCCTGGTGGCCTATGATGATGCCCTTCTGCGAGTCGCGCTCGACGTATATCACGGCGTTGATGTGTATCACCTTCGCGCTTTCCTTGAAACTCTCGACGCACACCTCCACCGAATATGGTATCTCCTTGTCGTAGTAGAGCAGTATCTTCTCGCGGATTATCTCGCTGACGAAGAAGCGCGCCGGCTTGTCGGTGAGCTGGTCCTTGCCGAAGAACGCCGGGCTCTCGGGCAGCAGTTCGCCGATGCGCTTGAGCAGCATGTCCGTACCGAACTTGTTCTTCGCCGAGATGGGCAGGATCTCCGCATCCGGCAGCAGTCCGTGCCACCGCTCGACGATGTCGCCGAGCTGTGCCGTGGGCTGCGTGCCACCGCCGAGCATGTCAATCTTGTTTATAAGGAGAATGACGGGTATGCTCATCTTCTGCACCCTCGCGAGGAAATCCATGTTCTTCTCCGGGTTCTCCACCACGTCGGTGACATAAAGCAGCACGTCGGCATCGGCGAGCGCGCTAACCGAGAATGCCAGCATGGACTCCTGCAGCCTGTAGTTCGGCTTCAGCACTCCCGGCGTGTCGCTGAACACTATCTGCATGTCTTCGGTGTTGACGATGCCCATTATGCGGTGGCGCGTTGTCTGCGCCTTGAAGGTGGCGATGGATATGCGCTCGCCCACGAGCTGGTTCATCAGCGTTGACTTCCCCACGTTGGGGTTACCCACTATGTTTACGAATCCTGCCTTGTGCATATTGTTGTGTTTATATCGCTGTCCTATCCAAAAAGACGCACCTTATTATGAAGTCAATAGGATGCGTCTTTATTCCTTGTGTTAAAATCCTAATCGGTGGTCATGTCATTTTGCATTCCCTTCCGCCCCGTCGTATGCCCACCTGTAGTAGACCGCGCCATGCACGAACCCTGCGCCAAAGGCCGTGAGGATGAGGTTGTCGCCTTTCCTCAGCAGTTTCTCGTTCTCCCACAGCGCGAGTGGGATTGTGGCGGAGCTGGTGTTGCCGAAGTGGTCGATGTTCACCATCACCTTTTCCATGGGCATCTCGAGACGCTTTGCGACTGCCTCTATGATGCGTATGTTGGCCTGGTGAGGCACGACGAACCGTATGTTGTCCTTGCTGAGGCCGTTGCGCTCGGCAATCAGGGCGCAGTCCTGGCTCATGTCCGTCACTGCATAGCGGAACACCGTGCGCCCCTCCTGGTAGATGTAGTGCAGGCGGTGGTCCACGGTGAAGTGGCTCGACGGGCATACTGACCCGCCGGCTTTCAGATGCAGGAACGGAAGCCCCTTGCCGTCAGACCTGAGATAGGAGTCAATCAGGCCGATGTTCTCCTCCTCCGTGGCCTCGACGAGCACCGCTGCCGCGCCGTCGCCGAACAGGGCGCATGTCTGCCTGTCCGTGTAATCCACGATTGACGACATCTTGTCGGCCCCCACGACGATGATTTTCTTGTAGCGGCCGCTCTGTATCATCGAGGCAGCGGTGTCCAGGGAATACAGGAAACCGCAGCACGCCGCCCAGAAGTCGAACGCGAGGGCGTTCTTCAGTCCCAGTTTGCCAAGTACGATTGACGCCGTTGACGGGAATTGGTAGTCGGCAGTCGAGGTGGTGAGGATCAGGGCATCGATGGAATCCGGATCCGCCCCGGTCTTCTTGAGCAACTGCTTGGCGGCCTTGCGGGCCATGTAGCTCGTCCCAAGCCCCTCCTCGTTGAGTATCCTGCGCTCCTTGATGCCGACACGCGACATAATCCATTCGTCGCTGGTCTCAACCATCCTCGACAGTTCCCCATTGTCGAGGACATAGTCGGGGACGTATCCGCCAACGCCGGTGATTACTGCGTTAATCTTTCCCATCTTTATTCAGCCACTTCGTCCATAACGATAGCTATCTTGCCGCGATAGTAGCCGCAAGAGGGACATACTGTGTGATAGATGTGGTAAGAGCCGCAGTTGGGGCATTTTGCCAACGTGGGCGCTACCGCCTTGTCGTGGGTTCTTCTTTTTAGTGTGCGAGTCTTTGACTGCCTTCTTTTAGGATGTGCCATAATCTTTTAATATTTTTAATGTTTAATCTTTTAATTTCAACAGTTCGCTCCAACGGGAATCCACCGCGCCGCCGGACTCCTCACCACTGCTTCGGTCAGATGACAGTTCTTCCAGAACCTTCGTCATGGCAGGGTCGCACTTGCCGGGTGCATGCACATGCCTGATGGGTATTGCCAGCACGATGAACTCATAGACGAGCCACGACGCGTCGAGTATTCCTTCGTTCTCATCAACGGTCACGACGTCGTCATCCATCGTTTCCCTGCTCCCGAGCCTCACGGTGACATGGTTGTCAGCCTCGATGGGCAGATTCATGTCTTCAAGGCACAGGCCGCACGCAACGCGAACGACACCGGCGACGTGTGACGTGAGGTCGAAAAAACCGCTCGTCTTGCGCACAGACAGCGACACGTGCAGACGGCCACCACTCACCTCCCGGCTGCCCACAGCCTCGAAAAAAGCATCGTCAAGGTCGGCCTCAAAGACATTACCGCCTTCATGCAAACCCTTCAAATCTATCCTAAGAGGCTCTAAGACATTCATTTACGCTGCGGCATGCCGCTTTATGGGCATACTTCGGGCTGCAAAGGTACAAATATTTTTTCATTAAAGAGCCTTTATCCGTGTTTTTTTGTCCGCCACTTTCTTTTTTTTCCATTGATTGCCACAGGGCAACGGCAATCACGCCGGCACGGCAATTACGTTGCAATATGTTTTTGCCGTGATGTTTTATTTTGCTAACTTTGCAGCCGCATTGCACAAAGCGATGCATGAAACAATTAAAAACAATGTACAAAAATCGTTTTAACAAACGCGAGACAATCAAGTTCACGCATTTCATCAACAAGGGCTACGCGCTGTTCTCATGCCTCGGCAAGGAGGTCATCATCGGCACGCTCAGTGTCGCCACGCTGACATACGCCAAGGCAGACGGCATCAGCACGCGCCGCCCCGACGTCAACCCTGCGGGCGATGACAAGGAGGTGTTGCTTGACGCACTTGAAGTGAACGGCTCGCTTGCGCCGCTTGCCATGGGCAAGGCGGCGAGAATGGTTACTGTGCTGACGCGCGAGGAGATAGAGGCCGCGCCGGCACAAAGTATCAACGACCTGCTGAAATATGCCGCCGGGGTGGACGTCAGGCAGCGAGGCGCGCTCGGAGCGCAGACAGACATCGGCATAAGGGGAGGCACGCAGGAGCAGGTGGCCGTGCTGCTGAACGGCATAGACATCACCGACCCGCACACAGGACACAACTCGGTGGAGTACCCGGTCGACATCAGCGAGATAGAGCGCATTGAGATTATAGAGGGACCGGCGAGCCGCCTGTTCGGCATGTCAAGCCTCGTAGGGGCGATAAACATAGTGACGAAGACGGCGGACAGAAGCAGCATCGACCTCAACACGGAAGGCGGCAGCTTCGGGTATCTCACCGCCGGGGGAAGAGCCAACGCAAGAACAGGGAAATTTAACAACCAGATAAGTGGAAGCTACAGGCGCAGCGACGGTTTCAGCCGGGCAAGGTCGGGCGCGCTCAACGCTGACTACAAGGGCGGAAAGGCGTTCTACCAGGGCAGCTACGACGGCAGGGACATCGGCTTGAGATGGCACGCCGGGATGAGCGTCAAGGACTTCGGCTCAAACACGTTCTACGGGACGGGCAGCGACACGCAGTTTGAGCATCTCGCAAAGACGTTCACCGCGCTGCAGGGCGAGAGCAAGACGCTGTGGCTGCACATCAAGCCGGCGGTTTACTGGAACCGCACTTACGACCGCTTCGAGTATTTCCGGGGCGAAGCGGCAAAAGTGCCATACAACTACCATCTCACCAACGTGTTCGGGGCAACGCTAAACATGTTCTTCGACACGTCGCTGGGAAGGACGGCATTCGGGGCGGCATACCGCAACGAGGACATAAAGAGCGGCAACCTGGGACTGCCGCTCGACAAGCCGAGGCACATCGGCGGCACCGACCGCGACTACAAATACGGACTGAGCCGATCCGACATCAGTTTCCACATGGAGCACAACGTGCTGCTTGACAATTTCACACTGTCGGCAGGCTGCGTGGTGCTGAAGAACACATGGAACAAGCGCCGCTTCGGGTTCTACCCGGGCATCGACGCGAGCTACAGGCTGGGCGCGCACTTCAAACTGTATGCGTCGTGGAACAAGTCGCTGCGCACGCCGACGTTCACCGAACTGTTCTACAACGTGGGCGGACACGTCCCCAACCCAAAACTCAACCCCGAGGAACTCAGCGCCGTGGAGGGCGGAGTGAAATACACCTCACGGGGGATATACGGAAGCGTCAGCGTGTATCACAATCACTACAAGAACATGATCGACTGGATAGCCGGGGAGAAGGAAGGGAAACGCGTGTGGAAAAGCGTCAACTTCACGAAAGTGAACGCCATAGGCGTGGAGGCCGACATGCGCCTCGACCTTGCCACGCTGCTGCCACGGCAAGGCGTGCTGAAGAACCTGCAACTGGGCTACAACTACATCAACCAGAGCAAGCGCGAGGTGGACGGCGTGGTCACAGAGAGCAAGCAGGAGCACCTGCGCCACAAATTCGTGGCGGCGCTGCAGATGCACATCGTGGCAAGCCTCGACCTCGGACTCAACTACCGCTACCAGAAGCGCAACGGGTCATACACCGACCGCAGCGGAGTGAGCAGGGAATACGAACCGTACTCACTGGTCGACGCGAGACTGTCGTGGAGCAAGCCGGCATACACCATATTCACGGAGGTGAACAACCTCCTGGACAAGAAGGACTATATCGACTTCGGCAACATACCGCAGCCCGGCCTGTGGCTCACCGCCGGTGTCAGCATAAGGATATAGCAATGGTATGGGCGCAAGCGGCAAAATCGTTTTGCCGCTTGCGCTTAACAAGACCGCAAACTCGGCGAGTTTGCCATGTAAATACGGCGAGTTTGCCGTGTAAATACGGCGAATTTGCCGTGTAAATACGGCGAGTTTGCGTCCTTGTTTGCATCAAATGAAGCATTGGTATCATGTTTCTGGATAATTCACCCCGTTGTTTTTTCTTGACGTAGCCCGCTACGCCTGCAAAAAAACAACAGCCAATCTGCTTGGGCAACCAACTACAATCAGTTCGGGCTCTAATGACCGCATTTGGGATTATGCCATCAAAGTCTGAAACTGATGGGAAGTGTGAATTTCACGTCAGCGGGTTTGCCGTCAACAATCCCAGGATTCCACTTCGGCATGGACTTGACGACGCGCAATGCCTCGGCGTCAAGTTCTGGAGAAACCCCCTCGACAACTTCCGGCGAGGTTACATTGCCGTCCTTGTCTATCGTGAACCGCACAATCACCCGGCCTTTCACCTTGTTTTTCACGGCAGCCTCCGGGTATTCCATGTTATGCGATAGGAATTTAAAAAGTTCCTCATCGCCACCGGGAAACGACGGCATGGCTTCTATCTTAGCGAAACAAATCCCCAAAACGCTGTCGCGGCGTTCCGGCGCAGCAACTCCCATGCCGGCCTTGTCCTTGCCGGAGGCGCTTGCCAAAGTCTGTTGCGTTGCGGGCGCGGCATTTTTCACAGCCACCATCCCAACGACCCTGCCGCTCTCTTTCTCAACATTGTCTGTCACTTGCTCCACCTTAGGATTGGCGAAAGCTGCAATCGCCACTGCGGCGATGGGCAGCACGGCGAGAGCCTTGGCGCGCTGCCACGGGTTTGTTCTTGTTCTTTTCATCATGGTAATACGTTTTTTTAATGAGTTATGATTTAGGTTGTTTGCCAGGGAGAACAGGTGTTCCCCCACGGATTTTCTTATAAGCAGCATCTGGTAGTGCTTGGCGTCCACGCCGTTTCTCAGCACCGCCTCGTCGGCCTCGTACTCATGCACGTTCTGCAACTCCTGTTTCAGAAGCCACGCCGCAGGGTTGAACCACATAAAGATTATGGAAATGTTGCAGAACAGCACGTCCCAGGAATGACCGAGCCGCACATGCTCCATCTCGTGGGTTATTATCTCGCGGCGGTTCACGGCGTAGTCCTCCGCGCCGATTACAATATTGCCGAACCATGAGAACGGCGCGATGTCTCCATCGACGGCAATCACACGCGCCTTTGCCGTCTCGTAAACGACCCTGCCGCTCCTTGTCTTGCTCCTAAGCCTGGCGATGGCCACCACCTCCCTGACAAGCATAAGCAAGACACCTGTGGAATAAACGACAAATGCCCACTGCACTGGCGACAGCCCTGCCTCGCCGCCGTCTGGCACGGCGCTCACATAAACGGCCCGCTCGATGACAACCAGTCCGCGTGCAAGTGAGTTCTCCGTGCCGGAACTCACATTGACGAGCGGCAACAGCATCGACAGTATGAATGCCGTGAGAATCGCGGCACGGTTGAACCGGTGGAACGTTTCCCTGCTCAACAGCATCTTGTAGGCGAAATAAAATGCTATCATGCACAGGCTCGCCTTCATGGAATATATAAACAATGATGCCATATTGACCGTCCTTTATCCGTTTTCAACCAGTTGTATCAGTTCCTTCAGTTCGTCAACGCTGATTTTGTCGTCCTTGACGAGTGTGTTTACCACGTTGAGGTAGTTTTTCCCGAAGTACTTGTCAACCACGTTCTTCAGCGTGCCTTTGCTGTATTCCGCCTTTGTCACCTTGGCAAAATACACATAGCTGCGAGCCGTTATGGCGCGGTGTCCCACGAAGCCCTTCTCCTCGAGAATCTTCACAAGCGTGCCGAGGGTGTTGACATGCGGGCGCGGCTCGTCATACAGCATCTGCAACTCGGACACCCTCATCGTCCCCTTGTCCCAGAAGAAGTTCATCATCTCCTCTTCCCTTTTCGTAAGTGATTTCATATTGCTGTGTTTATGGATTTGTCTTTCAACGCCACAAAGTAACTAAAAAATATAGTTACTCAACTAAGAAAGTTAGTTAAAAATTGATACGGGGGCGGTTATTTAACTAAAATAATTAGTTAGGGTCTATAACGTTTCATGTGGGTAATCGAGTTTTAATCCACCTGTTACGAAGTAGACCATATACTTAAAGTTTTCTGTATTGACAAATCCTCTTGCC
>QWCK01002139.1_pt1 | contig 26073 bp, 20 predicted proteins | sample 1972571 | NCBI WGS metagenome assembly QWCK01 (sample SAMN09866710, study PRJNA288562) | Human gut metagenome isolate term2_stool, whole genome shotgun sequencing... | isolation source: gut | host: Homo sapiens | place: USA: California | reverse complement strand
GCCTATGCCCGCAACTTCCTGGGCAACATGGAACGGCCCGACGTGGACAAGATTACGGGACTGAGCCCCGTGATCAGCATTGAACAGAAGACCACCAACAAGAACCCACGCTCCACGGTGGGCACAACGACCGAAATTTACGACTATTTGCGACTGCTCTATGCCCGCGCTGGTACGGCCTACAGCTACATGAGCGGTGAGAAGATGGTGAAATACACGGAGGAGAAGGTCATCGACATGATTCTCTCCGACTACGACGGTCATGCCATCTACATCCTTGCCCCGCTCGTTCGCCAGCGCAAGGGTCACTACCGCGAGCTCTTCGACAGCATGCGCCGCAAGGGTTATCTCTATGTGCGTGTGGACGGGGAGGTGAAGGAGATTGTGCGTGGCATGAAGGTGGACCGATACAAGAACCACAACATCGAGGTGGTTATCGACAAGTTGAAGGTGCAGGGCAAGGACGACGAGCGCCTCAAGCACAGTGTACAGACAGCCATGAAGCAGGGCGACGGCGTCGTGGCGGTGATGGACAAGGAGTCGGGAGCGGTTCGCAATTTCTCCAAACGGCTCATGGACCCCGTGACGGGCCTCTCCTACGGCGAGCCGGCACCAAACATTTTCTCGTTCAACTCGCCCGAAGGGGCCTGCCCCCACTGCAAGGGGCTGGGTTATGTGAGTGTGATCGACATGAAAAAGGTGATATCCAACGACAAGCTGAGCATTCGCGAGGGAGCCATTGCACCGCTTGGGAAATACAAGAACCAGATGATTTTCTGGCAGTTGGAAGCCATCCTGAACAACTATGAATGCGACCTCAAGACGCCCTTCAAGGATATTCCCCAGGACGCTGTGGACGAAATCATGAACGGAACGCTGGAGACTGTGCGCATCCCCAAGGAGGTGGTGCACACGTCGAGCGACTACTTCGTGACGTTCGACGGGGTTGTGAAATACCTCCGTACGGTGATGGAGGCCGACGATTCCGCTGCCAGTCAGAAGTGGGCAGCACAGTTTTTGGCCGATGCGGTGTGTCCGGAGTGCAAGGGCATGAGGCTTAAACGCGAGTCGTTGTCATACAGAATAGGGGATGAGAACATTTCGGAGGTGTCGAATCTCGACATGACCGACCTCAGGGAGTGGCTCGCCCATGTGGAGGAACATTTGGGTAAGCAACAGCAGAAAATTGCCCATGAGATTGTGAAGGAGCTGTGCACACGCGTGGATTTCCTGCTCGAGGTGGGGTTGGACTATCTGGCTTTGAACCGCCAGTCGGGCACATTGTCGGGTGGCGAGAGCCAGCGCATCCGGCTGGCCACACAGATCGGCTCGCAGTTGGTGAACGTACTCTACATCCTCGACGAGCCGAGCATCGGCCTCCACCAGCGCGACAACCATCGGCTCATTAGTTCATTGAAGGAGCTGCGCGACTTGGGCAACACAGTGATCGTGGTGGAACACGATGAGGATATGATGCGGGCGGCCGACTGGATCATTGATATCGGGCCGCGGGCAGGCCGCAAAGGTGGTGAGGTGGTGTTTCAAGGCACACCCGAGGAGATGCTCAAGACGCAGACAATCACCGCGCAATACCTCAACGGGGAGCGACAAATTGAAGTTCCCGAGCACCGCAGGAAAGGCAACGGGAAGTCGATTCGGATCATCGGAGCACACGGCAACAACCTGAAGAACATCAATGTGGAGTTCCCGTTGGGCAAGCTCATCGTGGTGACAGGCGTGTCGGGATCGGGCAAGTCGACGCTTGTCAACGAAACGTTGCAGCCCATTCTCTCGCAGCATTTCTACCGATCGCTGAAGAATCCCATGCCTTACGAGAAGGCAGAGGGTATCGACAATATCGACAAAGTGGTGGACGTGGACCAGAGTCCCATTGGCCGCACACCACGTTCTAACCCTGCCACCTACACGGGCGTGTTCACCGACATCCGCAATTTGTTTGTCAATCTGCCCGAAGCCAAGATTCGAGGCTACAAGCCCGGGCGCTTCTCGTTCAACGTCAAGGGCGGTCGCTGCGAGACCTGCGGTGGCAATGGCTACAAGACTATTGAGATGAACTTCCTGCCCAACGTCATGGTACCCTGCGAAGTGTGCCATGGCAAGCGATACAATCGGGAGACCTTGGAGGTGAGATTCAAGGGAAAATCCATCGCTGATGTGCTCGACATGACCATCAACCAAGCCGTGGAGTTCTTTGAGAACGTGCCCACCATTCTGCCTAAGATTAAAACCCTGCAGGACGTGGGGCTGGGATACGTCAAGCTCGGACAAAGCTCCACTACGCTCTCAGGCGGTGAGAGCCAGCGCGTGAAACTGGCCACGGAACTGGCTAAGCGCGACACGGGTAAGACACTCTACATTCTCGACGAGCCCACCACGGGGTTGCACTTCGAGGACATACGCATCTTGATGGACGTGTTACAGAAACTTGTGGACCGAGGTAACACGGTAATCATCATCGAGCACAACCTCGACGTGATACGACTAGCCGACCATATCATAGATATTGGGCCGTTGGGCGGGCGCGGCGGAGGCGAAGTGCTCACCACCGGAACGCCTGAGGAGGTGGCCAAAAGCAAAAAGGGATTCACGCCCAAGTATATTTAGAATCAGTATTTCGGTTTCCATCAAGGCGGAAACACAGCTTCATGACATGGTATGAAAGTTCAACACATCTTGCTTAGTCTGGCGCTGGCTCTTGTGGTCGGGATGCCAACCCAAGCCCAAAACAACCACGACGCCCTGCGAGACAGTCTCGCCAAGGCTGCCGACGCACTCGCTTACCACCCCGACTCCATTGACCTGAGACTGCGCAAAGCGGCCTGGAACGTGGAACTGGAGCAGTGGCAGTATGCGCTCGACGAATACGACAGGGTGCTTGCACAAGACCGCCGCAACGTTGCCGCACTGTTTTACCGCGCCTTTGTCAATCAACAGCTGCACCGATATAACTTTGCTCGCATCGACTATGAGCAGTTGCTGCAAATCCTTCCCGGCAACTTCGAGGCGCGGTTGGGCCTTGCCCTGCTCAACCAAAAGGACAAACACCACACCGAAGCCCTTGATGGCATCAACCAATTGGTGGTTGCTTGTCCCGACTCGGCCGTTGCGTGGGCGGCCCGTGCGGGCATGGAGGAGGAGTTGGGCATGCTCGAACCTGCCGAATATGACTATGGCAGGGCTATCGAACTCGACCCGGGCAATGGCGATTACCTGCTTGCCCGCGCCGACATTCGCATTCGCTTGGGCCGCCTTGACAAAGCCAAGCAAGACCTTGATGCCCTTGTTGCACAGGGCACACCACGGCAAGCACTGAAAGAATGGTACGAAAAATGCAAATAGGTAGCCCTACATGTAAAAACTGGTAGGGCTATATATAAATAGGAAAGCGGCTCTACCAGTCTTCCAAGCAGGCCTCGGCCTCTATCCGATTCTCTATGCTGTCGGGCAGAGCGGGAAAGAAATCCATTCCCGTGATGCGTTCCACATCGTCAACGGTGTTCATATATTCACTCTTGGAACGCCGTCCACCCACATTCTTGAAAATAAATCCGATGGCTTTCGGCGTGCCTTTCATACAGAGTATCACCTTGAAAAAGCCTGTAGGCACGGTGATGCGGCGCTGCCGGCCAATCTTTTTCTTGGATCTTTTTGACACAATCGGACCACACACAATATAAATTTCGCCATACTCCCGAGCCCAGGCGCGGCACTGAATCTCCAGATTATTCCAGTCGCCGGCGTTGAGGCTGTGCAGTTGCGGACAGATATTGGTCATCAGAAAACTCTCTTCCATCGCCTGAAAACTCCATTTGTTATCGCCCGCCGGGCACATATGCCCCCTGTCATAACCCGATCTGCTGTAGTCGGAGGGCATGACCCGATAGCGCGGAGCCACGTTGAAGTCTTCATGAAATGAAACCGACTCGCGTTTCACATGGCCGTCAACCGCTTCTGCCGTCAGTCTCCAGGCCACCCAATTGGGCAACAGTGTCTCCGTGTTGAAGGATAGGACATAGGCTTTCCGACGCAAAATTTGCTCCGGAACATGGCTCAACGGAGCGGGCAGAGCCAGCTGCACATCGACAGGTTCCGGCCGAATTTCGGGCGTATTCATGCTGTATATGCCCCGCACGATGGCCTTCTCGGCCTCGCGAACCAGTCTGTCGGAGCAGCGCTCAAATAGCGGCGAGCCGATCAAACTGCCCAATAGCAGTATCGAAACGAGGTATCGGTTTCTCATTCCTCACGGATTTTCCCCGACAAATAAGCCCTCACATCTTTCCAATGATAATAGGGCGCGCAGTCGGTAGCCACGGGCAGGGTGGCCTCGTCCTCGTTGAGCAGCACTTTTACCAGGATATCCGCATCGCGCAGGCTACCTTCGCGCGGTTTGTAGAACACCAACTGCACGTTGCAGGCCATGGGGTAGATGTTGTAGTTGTACCATCCCCGGTCGTCGAGATCCTCCAGATGGTCGATGGTTTCGCCGTATCCATTGAGATTCATGAGGCACACCAGCGGCATCACGTTCACCTCGTGGCCGTAGCGAAGCGTAGCTCCGGGGTGGGGCAAAAGTAAGCAAGTGTCGGCCGTGGTAATGATGTTCTGCAGCAGATTCGACTGCATGAACATCCCCGCCCCATTGGTTGGCTTGCTCGGTCCGTAATACATATACCAAAAAGCATTGATGCGCAGCCAGAAGTCATACACCTCGTCCTCGGTGAAAATATCCCATAACGAGAGACGATGCCGCAGTTCGGAGCTCTGCACATTGGCCGCCAGGTTCAACATTTTGTTTCCCAATACCTTGCTATCCAACGTTTTGCAATAAGCGGTATCATTGAAAAGCACCTGCATGAGGTGACTGTAGTCGGTATGGTTTGCATTGAACCGTCGCAACTCCTCCTTTGCCTCGGGCGTGTCGCGCAACTGATGGAAGGGCGATTTGGAGTCGTTCATGTAGTACATGTCGTGACGGCTCGCATCGTGACGCACATCTAATTGCGGGTTGAGCGAGATGAGTTCGTGCAGTGCATTCTCCATGGAGAGAATGCTACGGATAACCACCGTCGACCGCGCTTCTATCTTGGTCTTTCCGGCAAACACCTCAGGGAAGCGTTCAACCATGCGGCGCGCAATGTCATGATGCTGCTGCGCGCCCAGTCGTGTCAGTTCGCCGTGTCGTCCCCGTGCCTCCTCACGCAACAGTTTCACCTTGTCCAGCACCGCCTGACCCGTCGGCGTGAGCTTACCCAGCGAGTCGGCCCGCATCAACATCAGGTAAGGTTTGTCGTAATCGCCCGTTTCAATGAGATAGCGCGAGCCGTGCCGACCATAATGACTTATATAATAAGGTGTGTAGCCTTCCGGCGCAGCGGTCAATGCCTTGCGCGGTCCGGGATAGGCCACATAGTTGCTACCCGCGAGATTTGTGTTCGCCTTGATGTCCTGTCGCGACTGTTGTGCATCTACCGAAAGGGCAAAAGCAATGGTCGCCAAAAAGAATAGTGTCTTCTTCATGATTCCGTTATCGTGTTCTATTGACTGCAAAATTAGTCAAAGACGCTATACTCACCAAATATATACACACATATTTACGGACAAAGGCCCAGTCCTATCCTGCCCTTGATAGAGAAGTCCGGGCGCCAAGGGTCAGGACCAACGAACATTTGACAAAGCCCGTGCGCAGGCTCCTGCCGATAGTTGGGCGCCGTCGGAAGGTTTAAAAACAACACCTCAGATTCTTCATATTCAAGATTCACAGCCTGTTAGGCCTCGACTGATTTGTTGAAAATTATTCTCTTTTTGAGCCGAATGTTTCCATAAATTGCCTATATTTGTGGGGTAAGAGACTATTTATATCAAGGAGGGAGATATGGAACGTTCGAAAGCCTTTTGGTCAGCGTGCACTGTTTTCGTGCTGACTTTGCTTGCTATGCCTGTGTGGGCGCAGCAGGATTACTATACCATTTCAGGGATTGTAAAAAACAAAAATACCGGGAAAGCTGTGGCCTACGCCAATGTGATGGCCCCCCAAGAGCACATTTCCACGGTTACCAACGCCGACGGGCGATTCGTATTGAAAACACCTGGTCGGCCCAAGCAGATCACCGCGTCGCACGTGGGCTATCACACCGGCGAGGTTATGCTGGGCAACCGGTTGGATAACGTGGAAATCATGCTGCGCCCCTCCGTTGTTCAGTTGTCCGAAGTCGTTGTGCATTCAGGCCATCCGCGCGAAATCATTCAGGCTGCCATTGCCAAGATTCCAACCAATTACAGCAACCGCCCGGAACTTTACAGGGGATTTTATCGTGAGACAACGCAGAAGGGGCGCCGCTATATCTATGTGGCTGAGGCCGTTGTCGATATGTATAAAACCCAGTACACCCGACCCGTGTCGGGCGACCGGGTGCGCATAGACAAGGCACGGCGACTCGTCAGTCCCAAACAAACCGACACGCTGGGCGCTAAAGTGCAGGGCGGGCCGACATTGCCCATCCATGTCGATGTGGTGAAAAACCTCGACTACATCTTTAGCGAGGCCGAAATGATCAATTATGACTACACCATGGAAGGCATGGTCTTCATCGACGACCGTCCACAAATCGTCATCGCCATGCGCCCGAGACTGGCTGTGGCCTACCCGCTCTATTACGGCAAAATCTATATCGACAGCCATACATTAGCTTTTACACGCGTTGAACTGGAACTCGACATGGCCGACAAAGCCAAAGCCACCCGACTGATGTTGGTGCATAAGCCGCTCGGCGTGAGGTTTAAACCGAAGGAAATGAAGATTGTGGTGAACTACGTGATGGAAAACGGCGTGAGCCGGCTGAGCTACATACAGAGCTCCTCGGTGTTTCAGTGCGACTGGAAGCGCCGCCTCTTTCACTCCAACTACCGCGTCACCGCCGAAATGGTGGTCACCAATCGCTATTCCGAAGCACACCCCATCTCCGGACGCACATCGTTCAGCAACCGCGCCTCGCTCTATGACAAGGTGGAGCTCTTCCAAGATCCGGAGTTCTGGGGCAGCGACAACATCATTGAGCCCACCGAGAATTTGCTCAAGGCTATTGGCAAACTCAAGAAGCTGTTGCTCAAGGATATGCGATGAAGAGCATCGTGCGGCGCAGCTGGGAAAGGGTAGGGGGCTCAAACCTTGTTCAATGGAGATGCCTCCCTTGGCAAAACAGCAAGGTTGCCTGTTGATTTTCAGAGTCAAAACTCACGTGTCGCACAAGGAACAACAAGGCATGCGTTCGCTTCCGGACCGAGGCGATCTATTCGCACATCTTGGGCTGTATGCCGACCCATCCACGCTTATCCCGCATTCCGGTTTTACCTCATCCGGAATGATTAAATATATTGACAAAACCCCTTCTCTATTTCGCCGATTTGAAAAATAGTTGGGCTTCGCCCGCAATACGCGAAAAATGAGCCGGTTTGCAAACGCCTGACAGTCAGTGGTTTCAAAATAACAGGCCTTTTTCTCCTATTTTTTCGCCCGCGATTGAGTATCGAATGGCATGACGGAAAGGCCTCAATCGCCGCGCGATAGCGGTTCTTTCGCACGGCCACGAAAGCCTAACCGCACGATGAGAAAGCTCTCATCGCACCCGACTTACGTTTTTAGGCTCTGCCAAGTCCGGTTTTGTCGAAAAAAGATGGCGCTTTTCTCTCTGGATGACTCGAAAATTATGCTCCAAAAACGGTAATTATATTTTACTAAATTTGAAATGCCAAATATTCAATTTTCTATCCTCACAACGTCATGCCATGCATACCATCCGATCATGGCGGAGGGTAGTCAAGCCTGGGGCTAAAACTGGGTAACAACCCCAAGATGAGCTGAAAAGCACAATAAAAATGAGATTTTCTGCCGTCAAATACCTATTATGTTAATTTAAATGTTTAACTTTGTGCGGTAAACTCTATAATATCAGTTTTAAGCCTATAGAAAGGAGCGTGCCGGTGGCACCTCTTGTCAGCATGCGGGCATGCGGGCTTATCCACATGAATCATAAAACAAAGAAAATGAAAGGAATCGTATTGGCAGGTGGATCGGGAACGCGGCTCTATCCCATCACGAAAGGCATCAGCAAGCAGCTGATTCCCATTTTTGACAAGCCGATGATCTACTACCCCGTGTCTGTGTTGATGCTGGCTGGCATCCGCGACATTCTCATCATTTCCACCCCGCACGATCTGCCCGGCTTCAAGCGATTGCTGGGCGACGGGCACGAGTTTGGTGTACGCTTTGAATATGCGGAGCAACCGAGTCCCGACGGTTTGGCTCAGGCCTTCATCATCGGAGAGGAGTTTATAGGCGACGACAGTGTCTGCCTGGTGCTCGGCGACAACATTTTCCACGGAGCCGGATTCAGCCGCTTCCTGCTCGAAAGTGTGAACACAGCCGTGTACGAAGACCAAGCCACCGTGTTCGGATATTATGTGAACGACCCCGAAAGATACGGCGTGGCAGAGTTTGACAAGGACGGCAACTGCCTCAGTATCGAGGAGAAACCTGCCAACCCCAGAAGCAACTATGCCGTTGTGGGGCTGTATTTTTATCCCAACAGCGTGGTGGAGATTGCCAAGAACATCAAGCCCAGTGCCCGCGGGGAACTCGAGATCACCACTGTGAATCAGGAATATCTGGCTCGCGAAGCGCTGAAGGTGCAGACCCTGCCCCGCGGTTTTGCCTGGCTCGACACCGGCACACACGACAGTCTGTCGGAGGCCAGCACCTTTATCGAAGTTATCGAGAAGCGCCAGGGACTGAAAATTGCATGTCTGGAGGAGATTGCATTCAAGCAGGGGTGGATAGACCGCGCCCAACTGATTGAGGATGCAACCCCCATGGCCAAGAACGAATATGGCAAATATCTCCTGCAACTAGCCGAGGAGGAATCGAAGCGACAACAATAATGCATAAAACAACAACAATGGAAGAAAACAAAAACAAGGAGGTAGATTTAGCGGCAGCTCAGGAAGAAGAGAGCACGTCGTTTGACTTCGCTACCATTTACACCACACTTGTGCTGAATTGGAAATGGTTTCTGCTTTCACTGATTATCTGTTTGGGCAGTGCAGCCATATATCTCCGCTACAAAACTCCTGTTTATCAGGCTTCGGCCAAGCTTCTCATCAAGGACGGCGACCAGAACGGCCGGCGTCGTAGCATGCTCAGCACGTCGACGCTGGGCATGATTTCCAATTCCGACGGAATAGACAACGAAATGGAAATTCTGTCTTCGCGCTCGCTGGCCGAGCAGACCGTGCGCGACCTGAAGCTCTATGTCAACTATTATTTAGTAGGTAAGGTGAAGAGTCGGCTGATTTACAAGACCCAGCCCATCACCGTAGACCTGGATCCGGCGCACCTCGAGAAACTCACCGCCCCCATAGAGCTGAGCGTTGAGCGCGAAGGCAACAAATACCACATCACGGGAACCTATTATGTGCCTATCGGCGAAAACTATGCCGACGGACCATTTGCCATCGACAAAACCTTTACACAACTGCCTGCCACCATCGGTACCCGGGCGGGTATTCTGACGTTCAACCAGAACGGTATGGCACCGATGTATGACGGCGTTGAGATCGAGGTGAAGATCCAGTCGCCCCGCCAGACCGCATACAAATATGCAGGTGCGCTCGGCGTGAACCAGTTGAGCAAGAACACATCGATTGTACAGTTGGTGCTGAATGACGAGAACTCGCAGCGGGCCGTGGACTATCTGCAACAGCTGGCCATAAGCTATAACCGCCAGGCCAACGAAGACAAGAACGAGATAGCCGTGCGCACCGAGGAATTTATCAACGGAAGGCTCGAGAAAATTAATGCCGAGCTGGGTAGTACCGAGGGCCAACTGGAGGCATACAAGAAGAAAAACCGACTGGTTCAGCTCGACATGAGCGCCGCCCAAGCGGCCGGAAATGCCGATGCCTACGCACAGAAGTTGGCCGAAGCCAACACGCAGGTGGCGCTGGTAGATGAGATGAGGGACTACATGGACAACCCCGCCAACAAATATCAACCCATCCCTTCCAACGTGGGACTTTCGGATCCGTCTTCCGTGTCGCTCATCAACAACTACAACTCCATTGTGCAAAAGCGCAACCTGCTGCTTCAGAGCGCCAGCGAGTCATCACCATCCGTCACTCCGCTGACCACACAACTTGACGAAATGCGAGGAGCCATACGCCGATCGCTGAACCAGAGCCGACGCAACATGAGCATCCAGCGCAATTCCGTACAGTCGCAGGTCTACAAGTATCAGGGACAGGTTGGGCAGTCGCCGGAGCAGGAACGCATGCTGACCCAGATTGGACGGCAGCAGGAAGTGAAGTCGGGACTTTATCTGATGTTGCTGCAGAAGCGTGAGGAGAACTCCATTTCGCTTGCTGCCACGGCCGACAAGGGAAAACTGATCGACAATCCGACCATGGGCGGGCAGGTTACGCCCAAGAAGTCTGTCGTGCTTCTGGTCGCCCTGCTGATTGCCCTTGCTCTCCCCGCACTGATCTTGTTCCTCATCCAGTTCTTCCACTACAAAATCGAGGGACACAACGATGTGGTGCGCCTCACGAAGTTGCCCATTATCGCAGACGTGGCGGTGGCATCCGAGACGGCCAAAACCAAGGCCGATATCGTGGTGCACGAGAACAGAAACAACATGATGGAGGAGATCTTCCGCTCGCTGCGCACCAACGTCCAGTTCCTCTTGAGAGAAGACGAAAAGGTGATTATGTTCACCTCCACCACCTCGGGCGAGGGCAAGACGTTCGTTGCATCCAACTTGGCGGTGTCGTTTGCCCTGCTGGGCAAGAAGGTGCTCATCGTGGGTCTGGACATACGTAAGCCGCGATTGGCCGAGTTGTTCGAGCTGACCGATAAGAACCATGGCATCACCAACCTCTTGGTCAAGGACAACCCGACCTGGCCCATGATACAGAGTCAGATCATGCCTTCGGGCATCAACAATAACCTCGACCTCCTCTTGGCCGGACCGATTCCTCCAAACCCCGCAGAGCTCGTGGCGCGGCAGAGCTTGGATGATATCTTTGCAGAACTGCGCCGAAACTACGACTACATCATCGTCGACACAGCTCCGGTGGGTCTGGTTACCGACACGATCCGCGTGGGTAGCGTGTGCGACGTCACAGTCTATATGTGTCGGGCAGATTATACGCCCAAGGAAAGTTTCGAAATGATCAACGGCCTGGCTGCGTCCAACAAATTACCCAAGATGAGTATCGTTATCAACGGCATCGATATGTCGAAGAAGAAATACGGATATTACTATGGGTATGGCAGATATGGCAAGTACGGACGGTACGCCCGTTATGGCAAGAACGGTTCGTATGGTAGCTATGGCAGCTACGGTAGTTACGGGTCTTATGGTGGTTATGGCAATTACAGCAACAGCCACTATGGTGACAAAAACGACGATTCCATTAAAAAATAACCTATAGATAATGGCAACAATCGCAGTAGACTTTGATGGTACTGTTGTCGAACACCGTTATCCGGAAATAGGCGAAGAGCTTCCGTTTGCAACGGAAACTCTTCGCATGCTTATCAGGGATCGGCATCGCCTCATTCTATGGACGGTGCGCGAGGGTGACCTGCTCAAAGAGGCCTTGGACTGGTGCCATGAGCGTGGCGTGGACTTCTGGGCGGTCAACCGTGACTATCCGGAAGAGTTGGCTGAGAACAACAACCACTTCAGTCGTAAACTCAAGGCAGACTATTTCATCGACGACCGTGGCATCGGTGGACTGCCTGACTGGGGACAGATCTATCAAATCATATCCCAACACAAAACCTACGCTCAAATCATTAGAGAAGGCATGGGGCACACTTCGCCCAGTGAAAGGCCCCGGAAAAAACGCTGGTGGCAGTTCTGAGGTTGGTATTACATCGCATGCTCGGCTCCGGCTTTGCTTTTACAATCTGTGAAAGCATTGTACAAGGCCATCAGCCATACGGACAGCACAAACGGTGCGGTGAGCGTGACCATGCCCAATTGCATGCCAGCATATTCTAACACCACCGACAGCACCAAGGCAACGAAAGCCTTGGTGTATCTATAGGAAGTTATATTCAGGATATTCGCCACAGCCAGAACTGTCAGTATAGCGTTATAACCATACAATCCGTCGTTTACCGAGCGGGTGCTGACAAATGGAATCCATACGACCAACAGAGTCAGAACACCGGCCAGCAGTGCTTCTATGGCCATCTTGCGGGAGTGAATCAGGATGGCCAGGAAAAAGAACAAGCCCGTCAGCCAACTGTTCCCCTGCAACATAATCTGTCCGAAACTCAGGGAGATTGCCTGAAGCAAGGAGAACGACTCCGCCTCTGTAGCTACAGCAGTGCTTGGCTGCTGTAGTTCGTGCAGGAAATGACTCACAAGCAACATCACCCAGGTCATCATGACAAACGGGGCCGTGAGCGTGGGAAGAAGCTTCTGTTTCTCAAAGCCGCGAGCAACCAATGTGGCCGCAACCGAGGCGACAACCATGAGCAAAACCGACCAGATGTTGATGGGCATGAAGCAGGGAACTGCTATGCCAACCAACGTACTGTTAAAGCCATAGAGTCCGTTTTTGATATTCTCCGAATCATATCTCAGCACAAAAGCAGTCAGCGTGCCAATCGCTGTGCCCATCAAGGCAAACAAACACATGGGTAGAGAGTTGCAGCCGATGCCTATAAGCATCAGCAATCCCGAGAGTGCATTGTTTTGAAACATCACCTGTCCCACGCCGCGGAACATGGCTTTTATGATTTCGCTTGTATTCATTTCTGTCGTATTCGGTTTGAATATCCGATGCAATCGCATCTGATCGTCATGGGTTTCCCTACGACCTTCCTCATCTGAGCGCCAAAGTTACAAAATAACAACGAACGATTAGAAAATATTCCGAAGTTTTATACAAAGAATAAGCGGCAGAGTTTCCGGTGGGCAGGTGGCCTGGTAGGGGAGTGGTGAGAATATGTGTTACAATGGGTAGTAATGTTTGGCGATGGGTAGTAAATTATGTAACTTTGCCGATACGGTCGGATCGTTTACAATATTATGGATTGATGTCGCGCGTGCGACAGTTCAGTAAAATAAGAGATAACAGATGGAGAAGAAAGATTTAAGAATTGTGTTCATGGGAACGCCGGAGTTTGCCGTAGCAACATTGAGTAAGCTCATTAGGGAGGAATATCATGTAGTGGCCGTGGTGACACAGCCCGACAAACCCGTCGGACGTCACCAGAACAGACTGCAACCCCCTGCCGTGAAGACCTTTGCGTTGGAGCATGGCATCCCCGTGTTGCAGCCCGCCAAGATGAAAGACCCCGACTTCGTACAGGAACTGTCTGCTTACCAAGCCGATTTGCAAGTTGTCGTGGCTTTCCGGATGCTGCCCGAGGTTGTGTGGGGCATGCCACGTTTTGGTACTTTCAATGTTCACGCAGCTCTCTTGCCTCAGTATCGTGGTGCGGCTCCCATCAACTGGGCCATCATGAACGGTGAGACCGAAACCGGTGTTACCACCTTCTTTCTGGACAAAAACATCGACACCGGCCGCATTATTCTTCAGAAACACTTTCCGATTCCCGACGATGCGGATGCTGAATACGTTTACAACGGTTTGATGGAACTGGGAGCTGAAGCAGCCTGTGAAACCATAAACCTTGTTATAGAGCATGAGGGCAACGTGCCCTCCACCGACCAAGCGGAGTGGGAAAACCAACATGCGACGCTCCATCCGGCCCCCAAGATTTTCAAGGAGACCTGTCGGATAGACTGGAATCGCCCCGCAAAATCGGTCTTCGATTTCATTCGCGGATTGTCACCATATCCTGCTGCTTGGACTATGTTGCAGCCAACCGACAACCAACCGGCAATGCTTAAGGTTTACAAGGCAAGTAAAACAGGGAAGTCATGCCATGGTGCAACACCTGGCAACATCTTTGTCGACAGATTTCAACTCTATATAGCATGTCAGGATGAATGGTTAGAGATAACCGAACTCCAACTATCGGGTAAGAAACGCATGCCCGCACGCGACTTCCTCAATGGGAACAAGAACATCGATCTTGCTACGGTGGAGTAGCCGCACAAACTGAATAAGTCCAAAAATAAGCCTCACTGTCACATCAAGCGAACAGTGAGGCTTTGTTTTTCCCGATAAATCCACACTCTCATTCCATGGGGAACAGCGGTGATGGATAATCAACTTACTCCGGCAAGCTGATGGCTTCCTGCGGGCATACAGCAGCGCAAGAACCGCACTCTGTGCACTCGTCAGGATCAATAGAATAGATGTCACCCTCAGAGATTGCTGATACCGGGCATTCGTCAATGCATGTTCCGCATGCAACGCAGTCTTCATTAATTACGTAAGCCATAATAATTGTTCTTTTTATTGTTTATAATGTTCTTGTGTACGGTTTGTCTTCAGGGGAACGCGTCTCCTTCCTTGTACGATGCAAAGATAAAAACTTTATTTGATATACCTACAAATGATGATTGTTTTTTTGAAGATTTTTAATTTGTCTCATCAAAAATCGTGAGGTTAATCAACTTTAGACACGCAACGTGACATTTTGTAGCAATAATCAACACGACAGATACGTTATATGGATATGAAAAGATTGATTGTTGTCACCATGGCTTTGCTGACCTACACGCAAGTGTTGCTGGCTCAAGCACGGACGGTGCAAAACCGGCCGTATACCGACCTACGACCCTTTCACTTCGGTATTCTGGTTGGTCCTCATGTGCAAGACCTTGAGTTCAACAATGTCGGCCCGCAGGTTATCACTCATGATGACGGGACACAGCAGGAATACTCCATTACTGCCGACCAGGATCGTTGGGACCAGGGATTCCACGTAGGGGTCTTGGGAGAACTGCGCCTGAACCGCAGTTTTCAGTTCCGCCTTGCTCCCACGCTCTATTTTGGCAGCCGCCACATATCATTCCACAACATGAATCCACAGGCCGTGGACACGCTGATAACTCGGGTGCAAAATTTAAAGTCGGTCTACATTGGTTGTGCCACGGACCTTATCTTTGGCGCCCATCGCCTCAACAATCACCGTCCTTATCTTTTTTTTGGTCTCAACCCGATGATCAACCTCACTGGTGCACAGAGCGACTATATCAGGTTGAATCGATATGATGTCTTTGTAGAGGCCGGCATCGGCTGCGACTTCTACCTTCCTTTCTTCAAGTTGCGGCCGGAACTCAAGTTCATGTATGGTCTCACCAACTCATTCGGTGCTGATCATCCTAACCATATTAAGGATAAGACCATGCTGCCTTATGCTACGTCTGTGAACAGGACTCGGGCGAAGATGGTGGCGGTGACGTTTTATTTTGAATAAAAAAGCCTCTCCCCCCGACAGCCTCTACAGCCTCTCCCCCCAGCCCCCTCTCCCGTAGGGGAGGGGGAGTGATTACTCTGAAGGATGTGATGATGAAAGAGAGAAGTTGGAAGATAAGAGAGGGAGGGTTGAAAAAAAGAAAGGATAAAAGGTTGAATTGTAAATTTTGACTGTGTATTATGGAAAGCGATGATTATTTTAAGACTGCTAATCCACTTGTTTACGGTTTGTTGAAGAATAATGCCAAGAGGATGAGGCGTGGACAAACCGAAGCTGAAAGTTTTCTTTGGTCATATATCCGGGCTAACCAGTTAGGTGTACATTTTCGTCGCCAACATCCTATCTGCGACTTCATAGCCGATTTTATCTGTATAGACCAGCGGCTTATTATCGAGGTGGACGGTAATATTCATAACAAGCCCGAGCAACAGGAATGGGACAAGCTAAGAACTGCTTTCTTGGAGTCGCAGGATTATCGGGTCGTAAGATTCTCAAATGAACAAGTCCTTCACGATATCGACAAGGTTATTGCCCATATCAAAAGCTATATTATCAGATAAACTTAACGCAGTTTACCCTACACCTCAACCTATCCTTAATTTCTTCATGAATCCCCCTTCATTCCTATAACACCCCCCTTCACTCCCATAACAATCTTCAGAGTAATTACTCCCCCTCCCCTACGGGAGAGGGGGCTGGGGGGGAGAGGCTACCGTGGTGAGAGGCTTACTCTCATCCTCCCCACAAATATCCCATGCTTTCCATTCTGGTCCACCGGAATCGCCTTGCCATCAAGGTTTTTCGCGTATCGCAATTCCGTGAAATAAGTGTGGCTATGACCGCCCAGCACCAAGTCGATGCCCCGTGTCCGCGCAATCAACTCCTGGTCGCCGCCCTTGTCAGTCCAGCCCAAGTGAGACAGACAGATGACCAAGTCACATTTCTTCTTTTTCAGCAAATCAGCCATTTTCTGTGCCGTACTCACCGGGTCCAGGTATTCCGTCTGCTCATAGTTCTTCCGATCCACCAGGCCGTCCAACTCAGGACTCAGTCCGAACACCCCAATTCTCAACCCCTTCCGTTTCAGGATAACATACGGCTTAACGAGTTTGTCAAGCCCATACTGGCTGAACTTGTAGTTGGCGCAGACCACGGGGTAATTCAGTTTGCCGAACACACGGGCCATGTTCTCCAGCCCGAAATCGAACTCGTGGTTACCAATGGTTCCGGCATCATACCCCATCCGGTTCATCAGTCCGACCTCCACATCACCTTTGAAAAGTGTATAATAAGGTGAACCCTGCGAGAAGTCACCACTGTCGAACAGCAGCAAGTCGGGGTTTTTCCTCCGCTCGTCCTTCAGCATCGCCACCCGGCGCAGGAACCCCGCCCGTCCCGCCAGCATCGTGTCGGCCAGATTCTTGCTCAGCGGCATGATGCAGCTGTGCGTATCGTTCGTGTGCAGGATCACAAGTTCTTTCTGTGCTCCCGCAGTCAGGCTCATCATCAAACACAAGGCCATGAGCGAGGCCACTCTTGCTATTCTCATCATTCCACGATTTTAATTCGTCCTTCCACCTGGCTGTCCACCACGTTGCCCGCAGTTTCCTGCTCCTTAAAAAATTCCCGAATCAGTTCCCTGACGTTATCCTCCAGCCCCTGTGGAGACTTCATGTCGCTGAGCGTCTTGAATGCCACCAGCTGGTCGTTGCCCTGAGCCAGATAGTCGAGTGTGGCCACGCGGTAACTCCCCGCCGGATCCACCTCCTTGCCGTTGATGCGGACTTTCAGCAGTTCTCCGCCCCGGGTCATCTCCAGTTCAACTCCGTGGCTCACTCCCTCGCCACCTCGCCGCGCCATCTGCCTAAACAGGTCCACAACGTTGGCTCCTGTCAGCGTGAGAAAGCATATCTTGTTTTCGAACGGCGCCACATCCAGTATGTTGCCCAGCGTCACCGGCCCCTTGGCGAAGGCCGCGCGAATGCCACCCATGTTGTACACCGCGAAGTCCGGCCGCTCGCCATACCGCTTCCCAGTCCACATCAGGATGTCCGCAAGCAAGTTAGAAAGCTCACTTTCAGGCTTGTAGGCGGCCATATACCGGGCCATGGAGCCTACGACCGGACTCATCAAACTGTCCACGCGACGGCTATAAGGCTCCACAAATGCCGCAGCTTCGGCATCGGGGTGCTCGTCATATCGCCCGTCCACCAAAATCCGACTGCGCGAAATATCGGTCATGACATGTGGTGTGTGGCATGCTCCTGCCGCCATCGCCATACCGATCAGTGCTAACCAGAATGTATTTTTTTTCATCTGTTCAAATCTTAATTGGGTCGAGATGCCTCGCAAACCCCATTTGAAAAACATGGCACAAATTTACTGTTTTTAGCCGAAGCCCCCAACACATCCCACCCTTTTTCTTACACCAAAACGCACAAAAGTGTTAAAAAACAGACAAAAAGCCCTCCCTTTCGGCCTTATTCGACCAAAAGTTTGTACCTTTGCACCGCTTTTCGGCCTAACCGCTGGTTGAAGGAAGAGTCTTCAGGCCATGTTGGGTTGGAACGACAAACAATTTTTAATAATCAAGACAATGGATTTAATTAAAGTTGCTGAAAAAGCATTTGCAACCAACAATGAGTTCCCAGAGTTCAAGGCAGGCGATACCATCACCGTTGGTTACAGAATCGTCGAGGGTACAAAGGAGCGTGTACAGCTCTATCGTGGTGTCGTGATCAAGATCAGCGGCCACGGCGAAAAGAAACGTTTCACCGTTCGCAAGATGTCCGGAACCGTTGGCGTAGAGCGTATCTTCCCCATCGAGTCTCCTGCTATTGCAAGCATCGAAGTAAACAAGCGCGGTAAAGTTCGCCGTGCCAAGTTGTTCTATCTGCGTAAGCGTACAGGTAAGGCTGCCCGCATCAAGGAAAGAATCAACATTTCGACAGCCAAGAAATAAATATTCTGACGGGGTACCCCGCATCAATTTCAATCTAACAAAAGGCTCATTCCCTATACGGACTGAGCCTTTTGCGTCTTCTTCTCCTCGACAACCTTTGTCCGAACAATACATGTTTGCACGCAACGAAGTAACTGTTTCTCAGGCGTATTGCAAGCATGCATTATTTGTAATTTTCCTGACAAACAGCCCTCAGAATTTCGTTTATTCAAAAACAAAGACACATCCTGTCCGAAATTCGAGAAATTTGTGTAATTCGTAGTTTTTTGACAGTCAGACCTTTACGCACCACCCCTTTTGCGTACTTCAACTAAACCTCTGCGATTGAGTATGGAATGGCCGTGCGTGAAAGGCCTAACCGCAAGGCGAATGAGGCTCAGTGGCAAGTCGATTAGAGTCTAACCGCATCGCGTTTCGAACCTCGTCACGACAGCACGGAATTATCAGCCCGAAAGCGGAGCTGTTTCCACGTTGTGTGAGGAGGCCATGCGGGCGGAAACATGGCGCATTTTTCGCTGGTTGACAAGAAAATATTCGTCAGAAAACGGTCATCTATTTTTACATTTTTCAACGGGGGAACGGGCTGGAATTTTCTAAAAAAATGGCATGGAAAACTCAGTCACGATGTGGGGATTCCCCAGTCGTTAGCCTCCGTTCGGCAACACAACATACAATCGTTGCCTCAATCCCTACTTAGAAGTAAAAAAAACTCAAACTCGAGCTAACCGATTGATATCCAGTCACGATATACATATTTCTCCCTTATAACCCGATTTCGGGCCGTTGTGTCCTTTTTGGGAGATTAATTGAGTGAACCGTGATTTAGAGTAAATAAATTGTAACAATTGTTTGCAATTCTCGCCGAAAAGGTTTAAATTTGCAGAAAATAGAATCGTAATGGGTGCTACCGAAAAGACAATCAACACGTTTTCCACCCGCGTTAGGCAGATGATTCTCCAGTATCATGACCTGAAACAGGAGAATGAAAACCTGTATGCCATGGTAGACGAGCGGGATGCCCGAATCGGGCAGTTGGAAGCCGAGTTGTCGCGCGCCCGGAACGATTACAGTATGTTGAAGATGGCCAGGATGCTTGAGGTGACCGATGGAGACCTTGACGAAGCCAAGAAGCGCGTGGCCAGGCTTGTCAGAGACGTTAACAAATGCATCACTCTGCTGAGTGGGAAGTAACAGGACGCAATGGCAGAAACAGACTCAAATAAAATAAACATAAGGTTACATATTTACGATACGGATATCATGGTTCGTGTTCCGCGTGAAGACGAGGCGCTGTATCGAAAAGGAGCAAGTCTCATCAATGAGTTGATGAACGCTTATTTCGCTAACTTCAAGGGCAGCAAAAGTGATCGGGAAATCACTTATTTTGCCATGATCGACTTGGCGCTCAGGCACGAGAGGCAGCTCAAACGCAACGACACCAAACCTTATGAAGATATTCTTTTGCAGTTGACTTCTGAAATTGAATCCGAGCTCGACAGAACGTAGTGCGAAAAGAATATTAATTTATTATACAAATACAGTTTTTTTAATGATAGGTACGATTGTAACAGTCCTGATTGCCTTGATAATCGGTGGACTGATAGGCTACGCCGCCTTCCGGTATGTTATCACCGGGAAATATAAGGAGATCATCAGTTCGGCTGAGAAGGAAGCCGAAGTTCTTAAGGAAAAGAAGTTGCTCGAGGTGAGGGAGAAATTCCTGAACCAGAAGGGCGAGCTGGAGAAGGAATTTCAACAGCGCAACCAAAAGATGCAGCAGGTTGAAAACCGCCTGAAGCAGCGCGAACTGACGCTCAACCAGCGACAGGACGATTTGGGGCGCAAGAAGCAGGAAATAGACCAGAGCCAGGTGCGCATCGACAATGAGCGCAAGGTGCTTGCCACGAAACAAACCGAGCTTGAGAAAATGCAGGAGCAGGAGCGTAACAAGCTCGAGGAACTCTCTGGACTGTCGGCTGAAGAGGCCAAGGCCCGCCTCGTGGAAAGCATGAAGGGCAAGGCGCGCCTCGATGCAGCCAGCTATGTGAACGAGGTGATGGACCAGGCCAAGCTCGATGCCAACGAGAAAGCACGGAGAATTGTCATACAGACCATTCAGCGTGTCGCCACGGAGACGGCTATCGAAAATTCGGTCAGCGTCTTCCATATTGACAACGATGAGGTGAAAGGCCGCATCATTGGTCGCGAAGGTCGTAACATTCGGGCTTTGGAGGCCGCAACGGGTGTGGAGATCGTGGTAGACGACACGCCGGAATCGATTATGATTTCTGCCTTCGACCCCGTTCGTCGTGAGGTTTGCCGCTTGGCACTACACCAGTTGGTGGCCGACGGACGCATCCACCCCGCACGAATCGAGGAAGTGGTGGCCAAGGTGAAGAAGCAACTCGACAACGAGATTATCGAGACCGGCAAGCGCACGGCCATCGACCTGGGCATCCATGGTCTGCACCCCGACTTGGTGCGCATCGTGGGTAAGATGAAATACCGCTCTTCATACGGACAAAACCTCTTGCAGCATGCCCGCGAGACGGCCAATCTCTGCTCGGTGATGGCTGCGGAATTGGGACTGAACCCCAAGAAGGCCAAGCGCGCCGGACTGTTGCACGACATCGGTAAGGTGCCCGACGAGGAGAGCGAATTGCCCCACGCCCTGTTGGGCGGCAAGATGGCCGAACGCTGCAAGGAGAAACCGGAGATCGTGAATGCCATTGCCGCGCACCACGACGAAGTGGAGATGGAAACGCTGCTGGCTCCGATTGTCCAGGTTTGCGATGCCATTTCGGGAGCCCGACCAGGTGCCCGCCGCGAGATTGTAGAGGCTTACATCAAGCGTCTGAACGACCTCGAAGCCGTGGCCATGAGCTATCCCGGTGTGACCAAAACCTATGCCATTCAGGCCGGTCGCGAGTTGCGCGTGATTGTGGGTGCCGACAAGATGACCGACGAGGAGAGCACAAACCTCAGCAACGACATTGCCGAGAAGATTCAGAACGAGATGACTTATCCCGGTCAGGTGAAAATCACCGTTATCCGCGAGACGCGTTCGGTGGCCTATGCCAAGTAGCCCATAGCCGAAGAAAATACAGAATCGGGGCATCCTCCATGCGAGGATGCCCCGATTTTGTTAGTTGGCTTAGTGATCGTGCGCCCAAGTCACGCCCTACTCGAAATAATAGAGGAACTGTGCCTCGCCCTTGAGGGCAGGCTTGCGCTGTCCTTCAATCTCGATCTGGAAGGCAATGGTGGTCTTGCAGATGCCACGCAGGTTCTCGATTTTCTTCAGGTCGGCCACGAGGCGTATCTTGCTGCCCGTGATGACGGGTATGCCAAAGCGCATGTTGTCCATGCCATAGTTCACCATCATCTTCAGATTGTTCACCTCGATAATCTCGTTCCACATGTGTGGTAGGAGCGAGAGGGTGAGGTATCCGTGGGCGATGGTGTTCTTGTAGATGCTTTCTTTCTTCGCGCGTTCCACATCAACGTGTATCCATTGGTGGTCGAGCGTCGCGTCGGCAAATTCGTCGACGCGTTCCTGGCTCACCTCAAGCCATGATGATTCTCCGAGTCGCTTGCCCTCATAGCTTGCAAACTCTTCGAAAGAGTTGATGATAATTTTTCCCATATCCTTATGTATTACGTTATGATGTCATACAAAAATACGACATTTTTATCGATTGTCCAAGGTTTGGATGTACTATTTCCTGACCGTGCGTTGGCGCTCGTTATGGAGAATGTCCATTAATTTGCGTGTGATTTCCGGGTATTTGGTGGCCACATTCTTATGCTCGAACAAATTCTTGTTCATGTCGTACAACTGCGGTTCGGGCAGGTTTCCCGTTTCGATTTGAGGCGCCCAAGTCACCCTGGCCGGTCCGTCGTTAGGCTCGATGTATTTCCAGCGGGGAGTTCTCACCGAGAGTACGTGGTCACTCGATTGCTCGATGACATAGTCTCGCCCAACGGTATCGTCACCCATGAGCGCGTTCAGCTGGTTCTGGCTGTCGGGTGCGCTACCCTTGGGCAACCGGGCTTGAACTAAGCTTCCGAGCGATGCCAGCAGGTCCACCTGGCTGATCAATGCATCAGATTGCTGTCGGGAGGCTACGCGAGCAGGCCAACTCACAATCATGGGCACGGCGGTTCCACCTTCAAAGGCGCTGTATTTGTATCCGCGGTAGGGTCCGGCCGGCCGGTGCCCGTTGAGTTTTTCCTCGGCCTGGTCGGCGTAGCCGTCGTCTACGACCGGTCCGTTGTCACTGGTCAGAATGATGAGCGTGTTCTCAGTCAGCCCTAATTGGTCTAATGTGCGCATGATTTCTCCCACCGACCAGTCAAACTGCACAATGGCATCACCGCGAACGCCCATGATGTTCTTGCCCCTGAAGCGGTCGTGAGGGAAGCGCGGAACGTGCACATCGTTGGTAGCGAAATACATGAAGAACGGTCGGTTGCGGTTGTCGCGGATAAACTGCACGGCGTGTGTGGTGATGGAGTCGGCGATATTCTCGTCTTTCCACAGGGCCTTGCCACCCCCTTTCATATAGCCGATGCGACCGATGCCGTTGACAATGGACATGTCGTGACCAACGCTGGACTTCTGGTTGTATAGCAATTCCGGATTGTCCGCACCGGTAGGCTCACCCGGAAAGTTTTGGTCGTAGTTGACTTCGATCGGAGCCGACGGGTCGTAGTTGGCCACCTGCCCGTTCTTGATAAACACGCATGGTACACGGTCGGCCGTAGCGGCCATGATATAATGCTCGTCGAATCCCAAGTCGCCCAGTGACTGGGGCAGCGGAGCGTTCCAATCTTGCTGTCCGGTTTCGTCGCCAAGACCCAAGTGCCATTTCCCGATAGCACAGGTGGTGTAGCCTGCACTCTTGAACAGATCGGCCAGCGTAAACTGCCCGGGCTTGATGATCATGCCGGCATTGCCCGGAGCAATGTCGGTATCCGGGCGGCGCCAGGCGTATTCGCCCGTGAGCAAGGAGTAGCGAGACGGTGTGCTGGTGGCGGCAACGGCATGACCGTTGGTAAATCGAATGCCCTGCTGGGCCAAGCGGTCGACATGGGGTGTCTGAACATTGCGTGCACCGTAGCATTGCAAATCGCCATATCCAAGGTCGTCGGCCAGAATAACAATGACATTAGGTTTGGGGGATTTTTTGTCAGGCGTGTTGCCGTTTCCCCCGACTTGAGCTGACATGGGCTGAATCAGTGCAGGAGCAACCAATGTGGATGTCAGCAGGGAATGATGTTTAATACGCATAATAAAATAGAATGATAGGTTGTGTATAATTTGTTTTCGAGTTTCTTATTCTTCGATTATCTCTGCGGCCTTGTTCCATCCGTTGGCCTCGCGGTAGGATTTGGCTGTGCCTTGGGGAACATATAGTAGAGATTTACTGCTCACTTTACCACGGTTCAAGGTAGGAGGTGTTGACCATTTCACATGAATTTTCCTGGCCTTCACACCGCCGAGGATGGGCAGATACTTGGTGTCGACTTGCAGAGTTGCCGGGAACCGTATCTCGTCTAACTTCTGTGGGGTGCTTAGTGCCATATAGCCGAGAGTTTCGAGTTGTGAGTTGTCGGGTATGGCGATGCGCTTGAGCGATTCGCAATTCCAAAAGGCGCGTTCACCGATGGTGCGGACCGAGGCAGGAATATCGATGCCCTGCAGGTGTTCGCAGAAGCAGAACGCCTGCCTGCCGATGTGTTGGAGGCCCGCTGGAAGCACTATGGATTCTAAGAGAGTGCGTGTGATGAGGAATGCGTCTTCTCCCAATTCGTTATCGCGGGTGGCCTTGTATCTTTTCTCATAGGAGCGTCCAATGTTTTCCTCGATATACTCATGGCCTCCCGCGACGAGTTTACAGTCGCCCATGTCAACCTGTTTGACGTTCAACTGAACACTGTATTCCACCGACACATTGCCTTCCGCATTGCGCTCCGTGAAGCGCACTTCGGGTTTCAGCAGTGTGCGCAGCACCTGCATGTCGGTCACATTGAGCGTGCCCGAAAGCTTGAGGTTTTCGATGTTGGCCCAGTCGTTGGCATTGGCTCCGAGCAGAATGCCGAGTTGCCCCGGCTTGTCCACGTGTATGTTTTCAGTGGCATGGAGTGTGCGGCTCCACTGATGCACGTCGGCTGTCTGCCCTTTACCGTTCTCAAGCAGAAAAGAGATGGATGCCAAACGGCCGAGGTCTGTATTTTTCTCGGCATTGAACTGATAGATTAAATACATCACGCCGTTGGCCTTGGGATTGCCGCCTCGGCGCTCTGTGCTCACGAAGGTGAGCCATGGGGAGTCTTTGGCTATGACCGGTTTGGCTATGGTGTTGGTGCGCAAGGTCACAAACACTTTGCCTCCGGCGCCCGGCACATCCACGTGTGAGTTGACGATTTCGAATTGTGGCGTAGGTTTCTGCATCACGTTGATCTTGTGTGTCTGTGTGTCCGAGGAGAGCAGAACCGTAGTCTTGCGCACGGATATACCAAGATTGGGTTGTGCCGATACCGTGACAATTGTTTTCTGGCCGTCTGTCTGCACGTCTGTGGAACACCAAGCTGTGGATTCTTCAGTGTCATTGCCCACCTTGGCCGTCCACGAGCCGCCGTTCATATTGAAGCGTAGTTCTGTCTTGCCACCTTGGTTGTCAAACTCTATTAGACCGGAGTTGACAACCTGCTGTGTGGCCTCATCTGCTGGACCGGTTGGCGTAGGGTCTTCGTTGCTGCAACCGGAAAGGAATAAAGCTAATGCCAGGAAAAGGCAAAGTTGAGTTAGTGTTTTCATTTTGAACATACAATTTAGGTTGTTTTATGATTTGTGGAAATCCAATAGTCCGTCCATCGGAGCTTGGATGATACGCCCGAGGTTCATTCTCTCCTCGTGCATCAACTCCTCAAGCTGTGGCCTGAAGGCCATGGCTATGGAGCCAATGAAGCCAATGGGCAGGCGTTGACAGTCCTCATACTGCAGCACATTGCGCCGTAGGAATTGCCGGAATCCGTTTTTCACGATGGCTTCGATGCAGGGTTCGGTAATATTGGCTTTGAGGAATGGGGCGAAAGATGCCAGGAATCGGCTCGGTGTTTGCTGTCGATACACTCGTTCGATGATGTCGGCTTGGGTCAGGTTATATTGCTCATGAAACCTGTCGATGATGTGTTGTGGCAGTTGGTGCTTCATGATGTCGCCCAAGAGTGTGCGCCCCAGCACCGCACCACTGCCTTCGTCGCCGAGGATAAAGCCCAGGGGCGACACGTTCTTCGTGATTTGACGGCCGTCGAAAGCGCACGAGTTGCTGCCTGTGCCGAGTATGCAGGCTACGCCGGGCTGGTGACCGCAGATGGCGCGCGCAGCCCCGAGCATGTCGCTGGCCACCTCGCAGGTGCCGGTAATCATGATGCAACTGCGCAGAATGCCCTCCACGATGGGTTGCTTTTCCACTGTGCAGCCCGCACCGTAGAAGTACACGTCGGTCACTTCTTGGATTTGCAACTCGGGCAACAGCATGGTCTTGATCTCTGCGGCCATGTTTGCTTCGGTCAGCTGGAAGGGGTTCAGTCCCTTGGTCTGCACTTTTCTCGTTGTGCCGTCAGGTTTCAGGAGGCACCAGTCTGTCTTGGTAGAGCCGCTGTCGGCAATAAGTTT
>QWCK01002136.1_pt1 | contig 26122 bp, 26 predicted proteins | sample 1972571 | NCBI WGS metagenome assembly QWCK01 (sample SAMN09866710, study PRJNA288562) | Human gut metagenome isolate term2_stool, whole genome shotgun sequencing... | isolation source: gut | host: Homo sapiens | place: USA: California | reverse complement strand
ATTAAAGTAACCCGGAGAGCGTCTCCGGGTTATTTTCGATTACATGCCAATTTCCTCGGGTATAATCGTATTAGGAGGTGTATGGGCATGAAGGCTTTCATGGCGAGTTTAGGCACTCTTTTTGCGACGACGCCGGCATACGGCGCGGGGGCCGCGGCCGACATCTTGCCGTGGTTGCGCTCGGCGCTGGTTATAATCGGTTTAGCGAGCTTTACCTACGCCCTTTTTTCGAAAGAGTTTTCCAAAAGCTGGATCTTCGGCACCGCCGCCCTGCTTATTTATTTCCTTACGGGAATTTTCGTCGGAGGGGCCTCCGCCATCACCTTGCTTTTGTGCTTGGTCGGCGGCGTCCTATTACTTATCGAGGCCGTCGTGCCGGGCTTCGGCGTCGCGGGCATCAGCGGCATCGTCTTGTTTTTCCTCTCTCTGGCTCTGGCCATGGACGACGGGATTCAAGCCGTACTCACTTTTGCTCTCTCCGCCGTCGTCGTCCTGGTTATGGCGCGGGGGCTGTGGGAGAAGGGCGAAGGCCTGCCCGTGGTCCGGAAGCTCATGGGCGAAAGTCCGGCCTTTACAAAAAAGCCTTTGGCTCTGAAGGTAGGGGATGTGGGCTATTCCAGAACCCAGCTTCGCCCCGAGGGCATCGGCGAATTTAACGGCGAGGAAATCACCGTACACTCCGTCGGTCCCTTAATCGAAGGTCACCGCAAAATCGAAGTCGTGGCCATTCGCGGCCGCAGCGTCAGCGTCAGGGCCGTGGACGAATGATTTTTCGCCCGCACTTTGTTTAAAATCGAAATTTAACGCAATGATAGAATCCATTGATAACAAATCATTTCTCGGGAGGTAATCCAATGAGCATCGGATCCGTATTAGGCACACTGCTCGCCATCGTGGTGGTCGTCTTTCTCTTTGTTATTTTGACTATGGTCCCCATCGGCCTTTGGGTCACGGCGTTTTTCTCCGGCGTGAAAGTACGTATGACCGATTTGATCGGCATGCGGCTGCGCCGCGTCAAGCCGCGCCGCATCGTCAATCCCATGATTAAGGCCACGAAAGCCGGCATGGGGTTAAACATCAGCTCCGTGGAAGGCCACTACCTGGCAGGCGGTAATGTGGACGCCGTGGTGGACGCTTTAATCGCCGCTCAACGGGCGGACATTCAACTAAACTTTGAAGAGGCCGCCGCCATCGATTTGGCGGGCCGGGACGTTTTGGAAGCGGTACAGGTGAGCGTCAATCCGAAAGTTATCGAGACACCGAAAATTTCCGCCGTGGCACAGGACGGCATCGAAGTCTTGGTCATCGCCAAGGTCACCGTGCGGGCCAATATCGATCGCCTCGTCGGCGGGGCAGGGGAAGAAACCATTATCGCCCGGGTCGGCGAAGGCATCGTCACCACCGTGGGCTCATCGAGAACTTATAAAGAAGTGTTGGAAAACCCGGACAATATTTCTCGCGTGGTCCTTGAAAAGGGATTGGATTCCGGCACGGCCTACGAAATTTTATCCATCGATATCGCCGACGTGGACGTGGCCCGAAACATCGGCGCCCGTCTGCAAACGGATCAGGCGGAAGCGGACAAGCGCATCGCCGAAGCGAAGGCGTCGGAACGCCGCTCCATGGCCATCGCGCGGGAACAGGAAATGCGCGCGGAAGTGGAAGCCATGCACGCCCGCGTCGTAGAAGCCCAATCGGAAGTGCCCAAGGCCTTGGCGGAAGCATTGAAATCCGGCAAGCTTTCCGTGGGCGGCTATTACGAGCTTGAAAATTTAAAGAGCGACACGGCCATGCGTGAAGCCATCGCCGGCGGCGACAAAAACAAATCGACCGAGGCCCGTGAATGAACGGCCTTCTAGCCCTCATCCTTATAGGCGCCTTCGGCCTGATCAGAAGCCGTATGGACCAAAGGCGCCGCGGCGAGGTGAATCAGAAACAGCGGGAGCCGGATTACAAGACCCTGCCCTTTGAGGTGCAGCATGCCATAAAAGAATTTCAACAGCCCAAGGAAAAGCCGGCGAAAAAGAAAACTCAGAGGCATTTAAACGAGAAATCGAAACAGAAGGGGCGGATGAGTGATGAGGCCCTTCAAAAGGCCACAGAGGCCGCCCTGGAGGCGGAGAAGGCCATGGCAAGTGCCGAGGAGCAGCAGGAGGCGAAGCCGGCAGATGAAAAGCCCTCGCCCTTTGCCGCCATCGAAGCATTCGACGAGGCTTACCGGCCGTTTATTTACAGTGAAGTATTCAGCAAACCCAAGTGTAAGCGCAAGTAAAGGAGACGTTTTTGCAAGATCAATTAGTAATTGGCATCAGTGAACCCAAGGTGTTAAAGGAACTGTTCGGCCATTTGGACGAACACACGAAGATGATCGAGGAGGCCTTTTCCGTGCACATCCGTCAGGAAGACGACGGGCTGACGGTAAAGGGCGAGGAAGAGCCCGTGAGACAGGCGGGGATCGTCCTGCAAAATTTAATCGAGGCCATTCACAAACAAAAGCGCGTGGATAAAAAAGACGTGGGCTACAGCATCGACCTGGTTCAGGCGGGCATCGAAGACAGCTTTACATCCCTCTTGGACGACGTCATCGTCTACACGGAAATGGGCCGTCCCATTCGCCCGAAGACCTTGGGCCAGAAGCGCTACTTAGATGCCATCAGGAGCCACGACGTGGTCTTCGGCATCGGCCCCGCCGGTACGGGGAAGACCTACATCGCCATGGCCAATGCGGTGAAGGCCTTTAAGGAGAAGGAAGTGAACCGCATCATCCTCACGCGCCCCGCCGTGGAAGCCGGGGAGAGCCTGGGCTTTTTGCCCGGGGATTTGCAGATGAAGGTGGATCCCTACCTGCGTCCCCTCTACGACGCCCTTTTCGAAATTTTGGGCCAGGACGCTTTTCAAAAGTATTTGGAAAAAGGCCTTATCGAAGTGGCGCCCTTGGCCTACATGCGGGGCCGCACTTTAGACAATGCCTATGTCATTTTAGACGAGGCGCAAAACTCTACCAACGAGCAGATGAAAATGTTTTTGACCCGCCTGGGTTACGGCTCCAAGGCCATTATTACCGGGGACGTGACGCAAATCGACTTGCCTCGAGGTAAGCAGTCCGGGCTGAAGACGGTGCTGAAAATTTTAGACGGAGTCAAGGGCATCGAAATCATTCGCCTGGGCAGAAACGACATCGTGCGTCATCCATTGGTGCAACGAATCATCGACGCCTACGATCGCTTCGACAGGGAAAAGGAAAAACAGGCCGCCGATGAGTCGGATCAGAAGGATAAAAAGGACAAGTCCCATGACAGAACTTAGCCTTTACATGGACGACCGGCAGGAGACCATCGCCCTATCCGACGAGGACAGGGATTTAATCGAGAAGCTGATCTCCTTCGTCGTTCCGAAGATTGCAGACGAAGCCGAGGTGGAAGTCTCCGTCAGCTTCGTGGAAGACGAGGAGATCCGTGCGTTGAACCGGGACTTTCGCGGTGTGGACAAAACCACGGACGTGTTGAGCTTTCCCATGGACGAGGCTTACGGCGACTACAGAAATTTAGGCGATGTGATCATCAACACCCGCAAGGTGGAGGAACAGGCTGAGGATTTCGGCCACAGCTATCGCCGGGAGCTCACCTATTTAACGGTGCACAGCCTGCTGCATCTGGTGGGCTACGATCACGAGGAGCCGGATGAAAAGGCGGCCATGCGAGAAATGGAAGAAAAGCTTCTGGCGGCTTTTGAAGGGGAAGAATATGAAGCGCGGTAATTTTATTAAATCCTTTAACTTTGCCGTACAGGGCATTGTCAGCTCCATTCATTCGGAGCGGAACATGAAATTTCATTATGCGGCGGCACTGGGGGTCATCGCCTTCAGCCTTTTGTTTAATCTGTCCCGCATCGAATTTATCGCCTTGCTCTTCGCGGTGACCTTCGTCATCGTATCGGAGCTTTTTAACACGGCCATCGAGCGTACTGTGGACATGGTCACTCAGGAATACCACCCCATGGCGAAGCTGGTGAAAGACATCAGCGCCGGGGCGGTGCTTCTCGCGGGCATTAACGCGGCGGTGACGGGCTATTTGCTTTTCTTTGACCGAATCATTTCTTTTTCCGACGTGGTTTTGGTGCGAATTAAAAACTCCGGGCCCCACCTGACCTTCGTGGCCATTATTATCGTCTTGATCTTGACCGTGGGCGCTAAGCTCTACAAGAGGGAACGCGGCGGCAGTTACTTTCAAGGCGGCGCCGTCAGCGGCCACTCGGCCCTGGCTTTCTGCATGGCGGCCTCCATTACCTTTATCTCCATGAACGGATTTATCGCCGCCCTGGCCTTCGGCTTGGCCTTTTTGGTGGCGGAAAGCCGTATCGAAGGGGAAATACATAAGCCCATAGAAACCGTGGCGGGGGCCGTCTTAGGCATAGCCGTCGCCGCCATTATATTTGTATGGATGGGATAAGATGAACGAAAAAGAAACGATTCAAAAACTAATTGCCGCGGCCAAAGAGGCGCAACAGGGCGCCTATGTGCCCTACTCCGGCTACGCCGTGGGAGCGGCCCTCCTCGCCGATGACGGCAAAATCTACACCGGCTGCAATATCGAAAACGCCTCCTACACGCCTACGGTCTGCGCCGAGCGGGTGGCCGTATTTAAAGCCGTAAGCGAAGGCGCGAAGCGGGTGGAAATCATCGCCGTGGTGGCGGGAGAAGACATGGGCTATCCCTGCGGCGTGTGCCGCCAAGTGCTCCGGGAATTCGGAGAAAACGCCACCGTTGTCGTGGCGAAAGACGAAGAAAACTATCACGTCCACAAGTTGGACGAGCTCTTGCCCCACAGTTTCGGGCCGGAAAATCTAAAAGGAGATGTCGATGCATAAATCAGGATTTGTCAGCGTCGTGGGACGGCCCAATGTGGGCAAAAGCACACTTTTAAACAGAATACTCAAGGAAAAACTGTCCATTACCTCGAACAAGGCCCAAACCACGAGAAATAAAATCACCATGATCCACACCGACGATCGGGGCCAAATTGTTTTTCTGGACACGCCGGGGATCCAGTCGCCGAAAAACAAATTGGGCGACTATATGTTAAAGACCAGCGTCTCTTCCATGGAAGGGGTGGACGTGATTCTTATGGTAGTGGACATGAGCGACTACCTGGGCCCCAAGGACAAGATGATTCTCGAGGCCATGGACAAAGAGGGAAGGGACATTCCGGCGATTCTGGTCATTAACAAAGTGGACATGGCGCCCAGAGACGAAGTCTTGCCCATTATCGCCAAGTTTGCCGCCATGGAACGCTTCGACGACATCGTCCCCGTCTCCGCCTTAAAGGACGAAAATGTGGACCACCTGTTGGATGTGATCTTTGACCACTTGCCGGAAGGCCCCCAATACTTCCCCGAGGACATGATCACTGATCAGCCGGAGAAATTTATCGTCGCCGAACTGATTCGGGAAAAGGGCCTGTTCTATCTAAGGGACGAAGTGCCTCACGGCCTGGCCGTGTCCATCGACTCTATGAAAGAACAGGAAGGCAAGGACATCATGGAAATCCAAGCCACCATTTACGTGGAGCGGGATTCCCACAAGGGTATTATTATCGGTAAAGACGGCCAGATGCTGAAGCGCATCGGTACGGAGGCGCGAAAAGAAATCGAAGCCTTTCTGTCGGAGCGGGTAAACCTCCGGCTTTGGGTCAAGGTCAGCAAAAACTGGCGCGAAAAAGACGAGAAGGTAAAGGCCTTTGGATACAAAGCGGATTGAGTGTCAAGGGGTGGTTCTCGCATCCATGCCTTACGGGGAGAGCGACAAAATCATTCGCCTCTACACGGAGCGGGCGGGGAAGCTTTCCGTCTTGGTGAAGGGCGCCAAGTCCCGCCGCTCGGCCACCGTGGCTCTAAGCGAGACCTTCACCTTCGGCCTCTACCGCCTCGGTGCGGGAAAGAGCTTTTATTATTTAAACAGCGGGAAGATTTTGCAGGCCAATATGGGGCTGAGAAAGAATTACGACGCCCTGGTCTACGCATCGGCTTTGGTGGAAATCGTCGACAAGAGCAGCGTAGAGGGGGAGGGCACGGCGCGGATCTTTTCCCTGACGCGAAAGGCCCTTCACGAACTCTCTGTGAGAGAAGCGCCCCTGCCGGTGTTTCTCGGCTTTTTAATCAAGTATTTAAGCTTTATGGGCTATCGGCCCATGATGCCCGAAACCGACGAGGGCTCCTACGTTTTTCTCACAGGCAGCGGCGTGGTGGAAGCCGACGGCGCCCACGGAGGGTGTCCCTTAAGCGACGAAGATATTTACACTTTCCGCCATTTGCTATATACTCCATTGGATAAGATAAATTTATCCCATGTGCTTCCGAGTACATTAGAAAAAATCTATGGACTGATGAAAGTGTACGCCGTAGATAATTTACAACTGGACAACATACAATCTCTACAGTTGAGGATGTAGAGGGGAGGAAGAAATGCATTTTCAAGGAATGATACAGAAATTACAAGAATACTGGAACGAGCAAGGCTGTGTGGTTTTGGAACCCTACGATACGGAAAAAGGCGCCGGAACCATGAGCCCCCATACCTTTACGCGCACCTTGGGTCCCGAACCCTGGCGCACCGTGTATGTAGAGCCTTCCAGACGGCCGGCCGACGGCCGCTACGGCGACAATCCCAATCGCCTCTATCAACACCATCAACTGCAAGTTATTTTAAAACCGTCTCCCGAAGACGTGCAGGAGCTTTACCTGAAGAGCCTGGAAGTTTTGGGCATCGATCCCTTGAAACACGACATTCGCTTCGTGGAAGACAACTGGGAATCCCCCACACTGGGCGCTTGGGGCCTGGGCTGGGAAGTTTGGCTCGACGGCATGGAAATCACCCAATTTACTTACTTCCAACAAGTAGGCGGCATTAACTGCGATTTGGAAAGTGCGGAGCTGACCTACGGTTTGGAACGTATCGCCATGTATTTGCAAGATGTGGACACGGTTTACGACATCGATTGGAACGGCCACATTAAATACGGCGACATCTTTAAAAAAGCCGAGTACGAACATTCGAAGTACAGCTTTGAAATTGCCGACATCGACATGCTGAAACACCTTTTCGACATGTACGAAAAAGAGGCGACCCGCGTCCTGGATTTAGATCTCGTCCTGCCGGGCTATGATTACGTATTGAAGTGCTCCCATACCTTTAATTTATTGGACGCAAGAGGCGCCATATCCGTTTCCCAACGGGCGGCCTATATTTCCAGAGTGCGGAATATGGCTCGCTTAACTGCGCAAAAGTATATGGAACAGAGAGAAGCCATGGGCTACCCGCTGATCAAGAAGGGGGAGGACGATCATGAGTAATCGCGAGAATATTTATTTAATCGAAGTAGGCGTGGAGGAATTGCCTTCCTCCTACATTCGCAATGCTTTAAATACATTTAAAGATTCGGTGGAAACGGCGCTGAATGAGGCGAACTTAGGTTTCGATCACATCGCCGCCTACGCCACGCCGCGGCGCTTGAGCCTGATGATTCGCGGCATCGACGATACCCAAGGGGACATCGAAGACTGGGTCAAGGGGCCGGCGAAGAAAATCGCTTATAAAGAAGACGGATCCATTAACAAACCCTTGGAAGGCTTTTTGCGCAGTCAAAACGTCTCGGAAGAAGATTTGGAAGTGCGCGAGCTCAAGGGCAACGAGTATATGTATGCCCACATCCATAAAAAGGGCGAACCGGCGGAAGTGATTTTGGCGGAAATTATTCCCGATGCCATTCACCATATTCCCTTCCCGAAAAATATGCGCTGGGGCGGAAAGAACATCCGCTTTGCCCGTCCCATTCGCTGGATCCTTTCCATGTTAAACGACCGCATCGTGCCCTTCGATCTGGAAGGCATCGCCCTGTCCAATGTGACCCGCGGCCACCGCTTCCTGGGCAGCAATCACATCGTCATTAACGACGTGCGTGAATACGAAGAAGCCTTGGAGAAAAATTTCGTCATTCTCGACCAAGACAAGCGCAAGGAAACCATCCTCTATCAAATTCGCCACATGGCCAAATCCAATGGCGGCGAAATCCGCAAAGACGACGATCTTTTAGAAGAGCTGACCTTTATCGTGGAATACCCCACGGCGATTTTAGGCAATGTTCAGGAAAAATTCCTTTCCCTGCCCGACGTGGTCATCACCACGCCGATGCGGGAACACTTGCGCTACACCCCGGTCTACAGCCCGGAAGGGGAACTGCTTCCCTATTTCATCACCATTCGTAACGGCAACGAAGACTACGCCGACGTGGTGGCCGAAGGCAACGAAAAAGTATTGGAAGCCCGCTTGGAAGATGCCCGCTTCTTCTTCGATAACGACAGAGAGCGCGCCCTGGAAGATTACGTCGACGCATTGGACGGCATCGTCTTCCAGGAAAAGCTGGGCACTATGGCGGACAAGTCCAAACGCCTGGGAGATCTCGTCGTTCGCATCGGCGAAATTTTAGCCGTGGGCGACAAGACCGTGGAATCGGCGAAGCGGGCATGTTATTTGTCCAAGGCCGATTTAATGACCAATATGGTTCAGGAATTTACGGAGCTGGAAGGCATTATGGGCAGCATTTACGCCGCCCTTGACGGTGAAGAAGACGTCGTGGCCGACGCCATTCGGGAACAATACATGCCCGTATCCAGCGGTGCGGAGCTGCCCGAAACCACCACCGGCACCATCGTCTCCCTGGCCGATAAATTCGACACGATCTGCGGTCTCTTTGCCATCGGCGAAGTGCCCACCGGCAGCCAAGACCCCTTTGCCCTTCGCAGAAAGGCCATCGGCATCTTGCGCATGATCAACGAAAAACGCTGGGAATTATCTCTAAGCGACTGCATCGACGCCTCCCTGTTCTCCTTTGTGGATTCCATGGGTCTGGTCTTCGATCGGGAAGAAGTGCGCGAGCAAATTCTTAAATTCTTCCGCGGCCGCATCGACACCATGTTGGACGACGACGGCATTCGCTACGACATTATCCAAGGCCTAAACGACATCGAAGGCGAAGACAGCCTGCGCGTCTTTGAAAAGGCACAGGCGCTGCAAAACTTCTTTGTGGACGGGGACCGCAAGTCCTTCCTGGAAGCGGTGACCCGCGTAGAAAATATCGCATCGAAAAACGATCCGGTAGAAGAAGCCGTGAACGAAGAAATCTTAACGGAAGAAGAAAAAGTCCTTTACGATAAAGTCGTCGCCCTGGAACCTGAATTGGACGATGCCTACAGAAAGCGCGACGACGCGCGGTATTTGGATCTGTTAAACAGCTTAACCGATCCCATTCACCAATACTTCGACCGCGTCATGGTTATGGCGGAAGACGAAGCACTCAGAAAAAATCGCTTAGGCTTGATTCAACGAATCGACGCCTTGGTACAAAGGGAGTTTAACGGAAAACAAATCGTCGAAGGGTAGGTGCCCTGTGAAACTGAGTAAGCGCCAAGAGCAGATCATAAAAATCGTTCGAGAAGAAGGGCCCATTATCGGCGACGACATCGCCTCTCTCTTGGACGTGGCGAGAGGCACGATTCGAAACGATTTAAGCGTGCTCACCATGCTCGATTATTTAGACGCCAGACCCAAGGTCGGTTACTATTACAAAGGCGACCCCACCCACTTGCGGCTCAGAGAAATTTTAGAGAGCATCGCGGTGGAAGAAATTATGAGCGTCCCCGTGGTACTGGATGAAAAGGCCAGCGTTTACGACGGCATTTGCACGATTTTTCTCGAAAACATCGGCACGATTTTCGTTACCCGCGACGGTTATCTCGTGGGCTGCGTCTCGAGAAAAGATTTGCTCCGCTCGGCCATCGGCAAAGTGGATCTCGAGAAGACGCCGATTTCGCTTATAATGACCCGCATGCCCAATATTATTTCCGTGGGCCCGAAGGACAGCATTTACGAGGCGGCCCTCGCCATCGATCACGGCCAAATCGACGCCCTGCCCGTGGTGGAGGGCGACGAGCAGCTGAAAGTGGTGGGCCGCATGACCAAAACCAATATTAACCGCTTAGTAGTAGATTTAGGGGGAAACGAAGATGAGTGATTCCACATGGGACGAATCGAAACTTATGGTGTATGTCATTAGCGACAGCATCGGCGAAACCGGCGAGCTCATCGCCAAGGCATCGGTCAAGCAATTTGACACGAAGGATTTCGCCATCAAGCGCTTCCCTTACACGAATACGGTGGAGCAGGTCAAGCCCCTACTGGAGGATGCGGCCAAGCACAAAAGGGCCCTAGTGGTCTACACCAATGTGGACAAGGATACCCGGGCCTATATGAAGCAGAAAGAGCGCGAGCTGAATCTGCATATGGTAGATGTCATGGGCCCGCCCATGGACAAAATCCAATCCATATTAGGCTACGAGCCCATGCGTCAGCCGGGACTCATTCGTCGCCTCGACGAAAATTACTTTAAAAAAGTCGAAGCCATCGAATTTGCCGTACAATACGACGACGGCAAAGACCCCCGCGGCGTGGTCAAGGCGGACATCGTCCTCGTCGGCGTCAGCCGCACGTCCAAGACGCCCCTGTCCATGTATCTTGCCAACAAGCTTTACAAAGTGGCCAATGTGCCCTTGGTGCCGGAAGTGCCCGTGCCCAAGGAAGTCTATCAAAAAGACAAGCGCCGGCTATTCGGCTTGGTGGCCAATTCCGACAAGCTCTACACCATTCGGGAAGAGCGGCTCCGCGCCTTGGGACTGAACTCTTCGGCGAAGTATGCCAATGTGGACCGCATCAAAGAAGAAGTGGATTATTCCGTACAGATTATGAAAGACATCGGCTGTACGATTATCGACGTGTCCAATAAGGCCATTGAAGAGACGGCGGAAATTATTAACGACTACATGGTGAGCCGGTTTTAGGAGGATCTATGCTTCAACGCGAGCGATGGGAACAAATCGAAGAGGCCATACTGCACGAAAAGGCGTCGCACGCCGCGCGGTCTAAGGGGCGCTTGAAAGAAGAGCCCTCTTGTTCCATGCGCACCTGTTTTCAACGAGACAGGGACCGCATTATCCACTCCAAGGCCTTTCGCCGCCTGAAGCATAAGACCCACGTCTTCGTGGCACCGGAGGGGGACCACTACCGTACCCGACTCACCCACACCCTGGAAGTGGCGCAGATCGCTCGTACCATGGCCCGGGGCCTGGCGCTGAACGAAGATTTAGTGGAAGCCATCGCCCTGGGACACGACTTGGGCCACACGCCCTTCGGCCATTCCGGGGAAGCGGTGCTGGATCAACTGCATCCAAATGGCTTCGATCACGCCGCCCACAGCTTGCGGGTGGTGGATCTTCTGGAGTCCAAGGGGGATCGGCCGGGACTGAACCTGACCTGGGAAGTGCGGGACGGCATCTTACATCATTCCAAGGAACAGGCCGTCAATCCCGCCCACACCTTGGAGGGGCAGATCATTAAATTTGCCGATCGCATCGCCTATTTAAATCACGACATCGACGACGCCATTCGCGCCGGCGTCCTCTCCATGGAAGACATACCGAAAGACATCGTGGCTACCTTGGGGGCGACCCATTCCGAGCGCATTACCTCCATGGTAGAAAGCCTCATCGATGCCAGCGGGGACTTAAATGAAATCACCATGGACGGGGGAATTTACGAGGCCATGTCGGATCTTCGCAAATTTATGTTTCAGCGGGTGTATTTCAACCCCACGGTCAAGAGCGAAGACGGAAAGGTGGAGCGGCTCATTCGAGATCTCTACGCCTACTTTATGGAAAATCACGAGGCCATTCCCGAGGCCCACGTGGCTTTTTCAAAGACCCACGACATGACGAGTGACGATATGGTCACCGACTACATCGCCGGCATGACCGATCGCTTCGCCATCAATGTATGGAAGGAACTGTTTGTGCCCAAGGACTGGCACAGTCTGTAGAAAGCAGGTGACAATATGGCTTCGATCATCGACGATGAAATTATTCAGCGGGTAAAAGAAGAGAGCGATATTGTCGAATGGATTGGTCGCTACACGAAGCTGGAAAAAAAGGGAAGAAATTACATGGGTCTTTGTCCTTTTCATACGGAAAAGACCCCTTCTTTTTCTGTGCAGCCGGAAAAGGGCTATTACCATTGCTTCGGCTGCGGCGCCGGCGGCGATGTGATTAAATTTCTCATGGAAAAAGAGGGCTTGGGCTTTATCGAGGCCGTGGAAAAATTGGCCGAGGATCTTCACATCGACCTAAAGCCGTCATTTCGAGACACGGCCGCGGATAAAAAGCGCGAGCGCATGGTGGCCATGAACCGGGAGGCGGCTCTTTACTACATGGAAATTTTAAGCCGCAACCCCTATAGCCTGGACTACTTAAAAAATCGCGGCATCGGACAGGACATGATCCTGGCCTTCGGCCTGGGCTTTGCCCCCGCCGGCGGCGATCAACTGTTGGGCCATATGAAGGGGAAGGGCTACGACGAAAAGGAGCTTTTTGAAGCGAATCTCCTCTCTTATAACGAAGAGCGCAATCATTACTACGACCGCTTCAGAAACCGCCTGATCTTTCCCATTATCGACAGAAAATCCCGTGTCGTGGGCTTTGGCGGCCGGGTGCTTGACGACAGCTTGCCCAAATACCTAAACTCCTCGGACACTTTGCTCTATAAAAAGAGCCGGGAGCTTTACGGGCTGAACCGCGTGATGAAGGTGTCGAACCGGGAGCGCATTCTCCTGGTGGAAGGGTATATGGACGTAATCTCCCTTCACGCGGCGGGCATCGGCTATGCCGTGGCGAGCTTGGGCACCTCCCTTACCAGAGAGCAGGCCCGCATCATCAAGCGCTACGGCAAGCAGGTATTTATCTGCTACGACGGCGACAAGGCGGGGCAGGCGGCCACGGACCGGGCCATCGAGGTGTTGTTGGCGGAGGACATTCGTCCCCGTATCGTCGTCTTGGACGGGGGCAAGGACCCGGACGAATACATTCGCGACTACGGCAAGATCGCCTTTGAAGGGAAATTAAATCGGGGCCTTTCTTCCGTGGAGTTTCAGGTGCAGAATCTGGAAAAAAATTACCACTTGGAAGACGCCGCCTCCCTGTCGGAATTTTTGAAGGGTGTCACGGGCATTTTGTCGAAAGTGAAAAGCCCCGTGGAGCGCGATGTCTTCGCCAATAAATTTGCCGAGACCTACGGCGTCAGGCCCGAGTCCTTCGAAGCGGAATTTCGCCGCGGACAGGCGAGCCGACCGAAGGAAGTGAAAAAAAAGCCCGAGACCGATCGCCAGGAAGGTCTGTGGCTCAGCCTCTTGCAGTACGGGTTGGAAGACAAAGATTTTTTCGCCATTATCGAGAAGAAGGATCAGTGGAAATACGTGGCAGACGAAAATGTCGGCCGCATGTTTACCTATCTTTCGGACCTTTACAAAGAGGACCTGCCGGCGAAGGAGCGAAAGGGCCAATTTTTTGATGCCTATCCCGAGATGAAAGAGCGTTTCTATCGGCTCACAAAGGGTATGGATTTAATACATGCAGAGGCCATAGTCAGCGAGCTTATCGATCGTATTTATTCCGAGGGCCTCAGGCTGCGCAGTCAAAAATTATTGCACGACATCGAACATATGGAAAAGTCGTCTGAAGGGGACGAGCATGAAAACTTGTCCGAAAAATTATACGAATTGAATGAGATCAACCGGCGTTTACACGAAGTAGAAAAGGGGACGAATCATAGATGACGAACAACTTGGATCACAAGGATCATATCCACGAATTTGACGAACATATTTTGGAAAAAGATCCGGCCATTGAAAAGTTATTTAAAAAAGGCGTCAAGCACGGCAGCTTAACGGCGCAGGAAGTCGTCGATGCCCTTGACGATATAGACTTGTCCAGCGACGAAATGGACGACATCTATGCGGAGTTTGAAGACCTTGACGTAGAAATTTTAAGAGACGACGAGGACAAAAAGACCAAGATTTCGGCGAAGAAGAAAAAGGAAGTGCCGGAAATCAAGGGCGGCAGCGTCGACGATCCCGTGCGCATGTACCTGAAGGAGATCGGAAAGATCCCTCTTCTGGAGCCCGACGAAGAAGTGGCCATCGCCAAGCGCATGGAAGAAGGAGACGAGCTGGCCAAGAGGGAGCTGGCCGAAGCGAATCTGCGTCTCGTCGTTAGTATCGCCAAGCGCTACGTGGGTCGGGGCATGAGCTTTTTGGATTTAATTCAAGAGGGCAATTTGGGCCTGATGAAGGCCGTGGATAAATTCGATTACAAGAAGGGCTTTAAATTTTCCACCTACGCCACGTGGTGGATTCGTCAAGCCATTACCCGTGCCATTGCCGATCAGGCGCGGACCATTCGTATTCCCGTGCACATGGTGGAAACCATTAACAAACTGGTGCGGGTGCAAAGGCAATTAGTTCAGGATTTAGGGCGGGATCCCCAACCGGAAGAAATCGCCGAGGAAATGGGCATTACCGTGGACAAAGTGCGCGAGATTCAAAAGATCGCCCAAGAGCCGGTGAGCCTGGAAACGCCTATCGGCGAGGAAGAAGATTCCCACTTAGGAGACTTTATTCCCGACGACGATATTTTATCGCCTCAGGAAGCCGCTACCTTTATTCTCTTAAAGGAACAGCTGGGCGATGTGCTCACCACCTTGACGGAAAGAGAAAAACAGGTGCTTACATTGCGCTTCGGTTTGGATGACGGAAGGGCGCGCACCTTGGAAGAAGTGGGCAAGGAATTTGACGTCACTCGGGAGCGGATTCGTCAAATCGAAGCGAAGGCCCTGCGCAAATTGCGCCACCCGAGCCGCAGCAAGAAGTTAAAGGACTTTCTGGAATGATTCAATCGTCCAAGCGGCTTCAGGCCGTATTTCATATGACCCCGAAGGTTCAATGCGTGGGAGATATAGGCTGCGATCACGGCTATATCTCCCACGCCCTTTTAGAGGCAAATAGAGCCGAGAAAGTCATCGCCACGGATATTTCCCTACCCAGCCTGAACAAAGCGGCTTCTCTTTTGTCAGGGAGCTTTAAGGGCCGTTTCGAAACCCGCCTCGGCGACGGTTTTGCGCCCATGGCCCCCGGCGAAATTCAGGGGGCGATTATTATGGGCATGGGAGGCCAATTAATTGCAGACATCATCTCTCGTGGAAGAGATGTGGTAGATGCTCTGGATTGGTGCATCGTGCAGCCCATGCAGGGAGCGGAAGATTTGTTTTACTATATTTCCCGCGAGGGCTTCCGGCTTTTGGAAGCGGATCTCGTGGAAGAGCGGGGCAAATTTTATCCCTTGATGAAAATCGCACCGGGGGGATCCGATTCTGTATCATGGAAAGATTTTATAGGCTGCGACGATTTTCTTCCCATGGCGGAAAAAGAAAAGACGCGGCTCGAGGGCGTGGCCCGTGCCGTTGAAGTGAGCGGAAAAAAGGATTTAATCGACAAGGCCGAAAAGGACGTAGTAAAGTGGGAGGCGTATATTGAACTGTGTAGAAATCGTCAATAAATTGCGGGCATGGGCGCCGGAAGAGACCCAGGAGCCCTGGGACGCCAGCGGCTGGCAGATCAAGCTCGCGGACCGCAAAGTGACCAATGTGGTGGTGGCCATGGACGTCACCCCCGAGGCGGTGGATCTTGCCGCGGAAGTGGGAGCGGAATTGATCTTAACCCACCATCCCTTCCTCTTCGGCGGCCTTTCCAATGTGGCGGAAGAGGCGACCAAAGGCGCCATGGTGGTGGATATAATTCGCCGAGGCATTTCCGTCTACTCCGCCCACACCAATATGGACAAGACCAAGGGCGGCGTAAACGATCAGTGGATCGACAAGCTGGGTCTTAAAAACGTCCGCGTCCTTTCTGAAGAAGACGAGCTGGGCATTCTGGGCGAAAATCACTTAAACCTGACGGAGCTCGCGGCGATTTTCGAAGCAGAAGGCATCGACAACGTGCGGGGCTACGGCAGAAAAAAAGACGCGGTCGCCACCATCGCCTTCGTCGGCGGAAGCGGCGCCGATTACATCGACGAGGCGGCCCTGCGAGGGGCAGATGTGCTTATCACCGGCGATGTGAAGCATCACGACGGCCAGCGCGCCTACGAAATCGGCCTCATGGTCTTGGACATCGGCCACTTCCACAGCGAAAAAGCCATCTTAATGGCCATGGCGGAGTGGGTGGAAGAAATTTCCGGCGCCCGCGCCCACGTCATGATGAATTCGCCCTTTGTCTTTGAACTGAAGGAATAAATGTGGTAAAATAATTCGTCGAGTACGTCAGTTAACTGCGCGTATGCGAGGAAAGTCCGTGCTCCACAGAGCGAGAATGCCGGATAACGTCCGGTAGGGGCGACCCTAAGGCTAGTGCAACAGAGAGATACCGCCTGCAAAGGTAAGGGTGGAAAGGCGAGGTAAGAGCTCACCAGCGTACAGGCGACTGTGCGGCTATGTAAACCCCATTCGGAGCAAGACCAAAGAGGAACAAAGGCGGCTGCTCGTCGCCTCCGGTAGGTAGGTCGCTAGAGCTTTCCGGCGACGGAAAGACCAGACAGATAGTTAACCGATACAGAACACGGCTTACAGACGTAGTCGACATAAGCGGGGGAGACCCCGCTTTTTTCATACAAAAAATTCATAAAGACTGGTACAATAGGGGTGTTGAATCACTTTAAAGAAAAGGAATTGGCATGAAGAAATTTTTATCCCTTGTTTTGGCGGCTCTTCTGCTTTTAAGCGGCTGTGCGGCGGAACAAAAGCCGGCGCCTGCGGCGAAAAAAGCGGAGCCGCCGAAAGTGGTGAATCTCGTCGCATTCGGCGACTACATGGTGCACCGGCCGCAGATCAATGCGGCGAAGACGGCGGACGGCTTCGACTTCACCGGCGACTTTCAGTACCTGAAGCCCTATATCGAGGCCGCCGACGTGGCCATGATCAATCTGGAAACCACATTGACCGACGGGGCCAAGGGCTACACCACCTTTCCCTTGTTCGCCTCGCCTATTGAAATCGCTCGGGACTTAAAAGCCGTGGGCTTCGACGTGGTGTCCACGGCAAACAACCACGCCTATGACACCTTCGGCCCGGGGGTGGAGACCACCTACCGCGCCCTCACCGATGCGGGCATGGATGTAGTGGGCACCGGCGAAAATAAGGCGGAACCCTTGATCAAAACCGTAAACGGAATGAAGATTGGCTTTCTATCTTACACCTACGGCCTCAACGGAAACGACGGGGTCATGAAAAACAGCGAAAAGCCCGAAGCCGTGGCCGTCTATTCCGAAGAAAAGGTAGACGAAGACATGAATACATTAAAGGCGGCGGGCGTCGATGCCGTCGTCTGCTTTATGCACTGGGGCGTGGAGTATGTGAAGGAGCCCACGGCGGAGCAGAAAAAACAGGCGGCCTACTTGGCACAAAAGGGCGTGGACATTATTTTCGGAAGCCATCCCCACGTGCCTCTGGGAATCGACAACATCGCCCACGGCGACAGGCGCACCTTCGTCGCCTACTCCATGGGTAATTTCGTCTCCAATCAGCGGCGGGAGTACATGAACACATCTCGTGTGGAAACGGGGCAAATGGTGCGGGCTCAATTAACGAAGGATGAAAAGGGCACCCGCGTCACTGGCTTTCTGCCCGATGCCCTTTACGTGGACAAGTATTGGGGCGACCGGCTGCACTTCGACGTCTTGCCTGCAGAGGCCGTATTAAGCGGCGAGATTCCCTGCCCACGAGTGGAGCAGATAAGGGGACGATTGGAAGAAACATTAGGCGCCCACAGGGAGCGCGTGGATTCGAATATGATATTATTGTCTGAGGAGGAGAAGCAAAGATGAAAAAGAAAAGAACCGTTGTAGCCATTACCTTAGCAGCCCTGACATTGACCATTCAAAGCTCGGCCGCTTACGCCGCCCGCTTTAAGGACGTGGGGACGAACCACTGGGCCTATAGCTATATTTCTGAGATGGCGGACAAAAACGTGTTGAAAGGTTATCCCGACGGGACCTTTAGGCCCGATCGCTACGTGACCTTGCCGGAAATTTTCCTCTTAATCAAAGGTATGAAACAGCCCACGGAGGCCGTGCTCTCGCAAGCGAAACTTTCCTATAGCGGCATGGCCCGTGCCTGCGACGTGCCCGATTGGGCGGTAGAAAGCGCCGCTTACGCGCTGGACCGAGGCATTATAACGGAAAAGCAATTGAAGGCGGCACAGACCGCCGGCCAGTTTAAAACGAAAGACGTTACGTACCCTGCACGCAAAGAAGTGGCCGCCTATTATGCCAGGGCATTAAACCTTAACGGCATAAAGGATCACTCCAATTTGAAGGTGAAAGACCTGGATCGTATGGGCACCGTGGCCAACGAAATCGACATGCAAATTCCTACAGCCGATTACGTGGCCGCTCTGGTAAAAGAAGGAATCCTCGCCGCCGAGGGCAGCGACGGATTCTTCCAAGGGGATCGTCCCGTGCGCCGCTCGGAAATGGCGAAAATTTCCAAAAAAGCCGGAGACTACACGCCGCCGGCACAGGTAATGAAAGAGGTGGTCATCTACACAAAAGACGGTTGCAGGTTCTGTGACATGACCAAGGCATTATTTACAGACAGCCTGAACAATCCCTTTGTAGAAAAAAATGTTTCCAAGGATCCCGAAGCCTTGCAGGAACTTCAAGCCAATGGCTACGACAAAGTGCCGGTGGTGATTGTAGACGGCAAGGTTATTGTAGGCTATAAACCCTTCGAGATCATGGCTCTTTTTGACGATCGTATTAAATAACAAAGTCCCTACGGTGATCGTAGGGATTTTTTCATGGAGATTTGTTAAAATAGATGAAGACATTTTTTAGGGAAAGGATATGAAATGAAACGATTGAATCAATGGGTGGCCCTTGTCTTGATGGTCGTCATGCTTATGGTGCCGGGGGCGGCCTTTGCCGCAGAACCCCCGGCCATCAGCGCACAGGGCGCCATCGTCATGGACTACGACACGGGGCAAGTGCTTTACGAAAAAAATTCGGACAAGGCCTATTCCGCCGCTTCCATGACCAAGGTCATGACCGCCTATATTATACTGGACGCCATTAAGAGCGGCGAGGTGAGTTGGGACACGATGATCCCCATTTCGGACAATGCCCGCACCAAATCACCCTGGGACAAGACACCCTTCGACGATACGGAGCGGCTGGGGGATCTCTTTGAGCCTTACTTAATTCGCAGCAATAATCAAATGGGCATCGCCATGGCGGAATACATGGGCGGCGGCAGCGAGGAGCGCTTTGCCGTTCGCATGAATGAAAAGGCGAGATTACTCGGTATCGACGCCTACTACACCGAGGCCAACGGACTGAAGCCCAATAGTGTCACGCCGCGGGCACAGGCACTCTTGGCCCGATCCATTATTCGCGACTACCCCGAGATATTAAACACCACGTCGAAGCATCAGACCATGTATAAAAACGAAGTCTATCGATCCACCAATCTGTTCTATCGAAAGTTTCGCAATTTCAACGGGATCAACGGCTTTAAGACCGGCACGGCATCCTACTCCGGTCAGTGCTTGACGGCGACTTACACGAAAAAAGGCCGCCATCTGATTTCCGTGGTTATGGGATCCAAGGGAAAAGACGCTCGATACCACGACACCATGGCCATTTTAAATTACGCCACGAGGGATTATTCCACCTCATCCTGGGCCGCGCATGTGCCGGCGAAGGCCGAGAAAGCGGGAATCAACACCGCCCTTTACCGGGGCCTGACGAGCTTCCAAGGCAGGGAGTACATGAGCCGCGGGGAATTTACTCTTTTAATGAGTTTGGCCCTGCATTTGCCTATGGAAAATGAGGCCACGGGCTTTAACGACGTGGCCCCCGACGCCTACTACACCAAGGCCATCGCCGCGGCCAAGGGGACGGGGCTTATCGACGGTTACGGCGACGGCACCTTCCGCCCGGACAAGTTGGTGAGTCGGGAAGAGATGGCGAAGATTATTTACGTAGCCATGAAGTACGACGACAACAATACCCGCCTGCCCTATAAAGACAGCGGGAAGATTCATCCCGTCTTCCGTCCCGCCGTGGCGAGTTTGACGAAACGGGGCATCTTGCACGGCAAGGGCGGCAATCTCTTCGATCCGAAAGGAACGGCGAGCAGAGAAGAAGCCACTCAAATGATGTTGAATTTAACAAGTCAAATGCACTAGAAGAAACCTCTCCGAAAGATCGGGGAGGTTTTTCTTTTGCCGGATAAAGTGCAATTCAACCCATGAAAAAAAGCACCTGCTTTTCGGCAGATGCTTTTCTTTACGCCATAATGGCTTTTTGAATGGCTTTCTTCGCGTCCAAATACGCTCTCGACAGCTGAAAAGCTTCGCGATCGCCTTCCGGCACCTCGTAGCTGTAGGCGATGGTCTTCTTTTTCGGCGACAGCACGTGAATCACGTCGCTCATGCGCAGGGCTTCGTCGATGTCGTGGGTAATGAGGACGGTGGTGAGTTCGTATTTGTCCTTGATGGCCAGGTACCAATCCTGCATGGAGGCCTTTGTAATGGCGTCTAAACGGGAGAAGGGCTCGTCCAGGAGCACCAGGTCCTTTGAGAAGAGAAAGGTCCTTAAAAAGGCCGCGCGCTGTGCCATGCCGCCGCTCAATGCGCCGGGATAGCTGTGCTGTGTGCCTTCCAGGCCGAATTCCTTAAAATAGACGTCGGCGGCGGCACGGGCCTCTTCTTTGCTCTTGCCCGCCAGGCGCAGGGGCAGGGACACATTGTCGATGATCTTTAAGTGGCGAAGGAGCAAATCTTTTTGCAACATATAGGCCACGTGGCCGGGCTCGCCGGTGACGTCTTCGCCTAAGAGATGCACCTTACCTTCATTGGGCACATCCAGCCCCGCCAGAATATTAAAGAGGGTGGTCTTTCCGCTGCCGCTTTGGCCCAAAAGGGACACGACTTTTCCGCGATCCACGGAAAGATTCACCTGATCCAGCACGACTTTGTCCCCGAAACGGCGGCAGATGCCCTCGCCGACTAAGACCGGATTATTGAGGGAGGTAGTCATTGCTGAAACCGAAATCTGCCGGGATTTCCCGATCGATTAATTTGTTTTTCCAGAGCCAGCCGTAGAAGGCGTTCCAGCGATCCTTGTCGATGAAGCCGAATTGTTTCGCATCGGCGATGTATTGTTTGGAAAGGTAGGCTTGGCTTTCGTCTACCAATTTCTTATCCAGTTCAGGCGATGCCTTTAACAAGATCTCGGCGGCTTCTTCCGGATGTTCGGCGGCGTATTCGTAGCCTTTGGAAATGGCGGCCAGGACTTTTTTCGCCGTGTCCGGATCCTTTTTCAAGAAGTCGTTGTTGGCGATTAAAATGGGGCTGTAGTAGTCGAATTCCGGGTGGGAGTCGATAAAGGGAATGTAGTTCGTCTCGAGACCTTCGACTTTGGTCTTAATGCCGTCCCAACCGTAATAGACCCACACGGCGTCCACATTGCTGTTTAATGCGGCGACGATGTCGGTGACATTGGAGGGGAGAAGATTGATTTTGGAGTAGTCCCCGCCGTCGTCTTCCACCATGGTTTTAATCATGGCCTGTTCGATGGGCATGTTCCAGGTGGCGTAGGTGTGGCCGGGGAGCTTGCCCATGGAGTCGATGCCCTTGTCTTTCAAGCTTAAGAGGCCCGAGGTATTGTGTTGCACCAGGGCGGCCACGGCGGTGACGGGAAGGGGATCTTCTTTGGCCCAGGATGCGGCGATGGTGTCTTGGAAAGAGATGCCCAATTCGCCGCCGCCATTGGCGACGAGGCCTTCCGCGCCGCCTTCCGGCGGTTGAAGGATTTCGAGGTCGATGCCGGCTTCGTCTAAGAAGCCTTTTTCCTTGGCCACGTAAATGCCCGTGTGATTCGTGTTCGGGGTCCAGTCCAGGACCAGGCGTACTTTTTGCTTATCTCCGTCCTCTTTCTTATCGGCGCCGTTGGAGCAGCCGACCAACATAAAGAAGGCGAGAAGAACAGGTAAAAAACGTTTCATAACAGTCTCCTAAGAATGTATTTGTTTCCAGGGCATGGCCTTTCGTTGAAAGAGATTGACCAAGCCCATGAGGATTAAGCTTAAAAATGAAATCAAAAAGATGACGGCAAACATGCGGTCGTAGCTGTAGGCGTTTTTCACCCGGGTCATATAGACACCGAGGCCTTGAAAGCCGCCGAGCCATTCGGCGATGACCGCGCCTACGACGGAGTAGGAGGCGGAAATTTTCAAGGCGGAGAAAAAGCCGTCCAGGGCGTTGGGAAGTTTTACATAAGTAAAAATTTCCCGCTTCTCGGCGCCCATGGCCCGCAAGAGCCGCATTTCGTCGGGATCCGCCGAGGCAAAGCCTTCGTAGAGATTGACCGCCATGGGAAAGAACGTGACGATGACGATGAGCACCACCTTCGGCGTCATGCCGTAGCCCATCCAAAGGACCAAGAGCGGCGCGATGGCCACGGTGGGCACGGTTTGTGTCAGAACCAAAAGGGGATAGAGGGCGTCCTTGAAAAAGGGCGAGCGATCCATTAAAAAGGCGCACAGAAAGCCCGAGACGATGCCGAAGAAAAGCCCCAGGGCCGCTTCGGCCAAAGTGACCTTCGAGTGGTCCACCAAGAGAGGAAAATCTTGGACAAAGGCCTTGATGACCTGCACCGGCGAGGGGAGCAGGTAGCCGGGTAACAGGCCCGAGGTACTCAAGAGCTGCCACAGAACGAGGAGGGCGATGATAAAAACGCTTCCCCGAAAGAGCTTACTGATATTTGCCGATTTTTTCATCGATGGTTAAAATAGATTCCTTGCCGTGACTTAATTTGACGTAGCAGTACACGGAATTGGCGCCTTCTTCCATGACCTTGGCTTCACATTTGCGAAGCAGGTCGATAATTTCGTCCATGGAATCCCCTTCCACGGTGGTTTCAAAGGGACAGACCACGTAATTTAAACCGCTGTCCTTAATGACGGCGATGACTTCATCTACGATGCGAACGACTTCTTCCGTGCCGCCGTCGACCATGGGCAACACTTGAATAGCCATACTTGCTTTCATTTCATAACTCCTTTCAATAAAAAAAGCCGACGCACGGCGTGCATCGGCAATCCTTTTACAGCATTATCTGTACAAGTTCCATGGGTTGAGTGTTCCTCTCTCAGCATTGCGCACCCCTTTACAAAAGATAGTATACCCTATTTCGAGGGAATAGAAAAGCTTCTTAGGAGAAGGATGCGTTATAAATAGCTTCGATGGATTTTTCCGCTTCCTCTTCCAAGACGCCGACGATAATATTCATTTCGCTGGCCCCTTGAATAATCATGCGGATATTGACATTGGCATCGGCCAAGGCGCTGAAAATATGGGCGCTGGTACCGATGCGGTTTTTCATATTACGACCGACGATGGTAATCAGGGCGATGTTGTGATCCAAGGTAATGCGGTCGGCATTGGTAAAGGTTTGAAGCTCGGCAATGAGCTGATCCGTTTTGTTTTTTAAATACTTGCTGGCGATAACCAAAGAAATGGAGTCGATGGAAGAGGGCATGTGCTCCAGATAAATATCGTTGGCTTCCAAGACGGAAAGCACCTTTCGGTGAAAAGCCAGATCCCGATTCATGCGAAACTTTTCGATATTGATGACGTCAAAGCCCTTGCGGCAGGCGATGCCCGTAATGTCTTCGCCTTCCGCATCGCCGGGGACATCGGCCATAATATAGGAACCGGCGTCGTCTTTGGCATTGGTGTTTCGAATGACCACGGGAATATTTTTTTCGATGACGGGGAACATGGCCTCGTCGTGCATGACCTTGGCGCCACTGTAGGAAAGTTCTCGCAGCTCCTGATAGGAAATGTTTTTGATTTTCTTCGGATGAGGAATAATGGAGGGATCCACGGCGAGAAGGCCGGAGACATCGGTCCAGTTTTCATAGAGCTCGGCGCCGACGCCCCGGGCCACAATGGCGCCGGAAAGATCGCTGCCGCCGCGGCTGAAGGTGACGATCTTTCCCGAAGGCGTGGAACCGTAAAAGCCGGGGATGACGGCACGCTCGTGTTCTTCTTTCATTTTAGCCAGAGCGACATAGCTGCTCGCTTCGTCCCAAATGCCGTTTTCATCGAAGCGGATCACGTCTTTGGCATCGACGAAGTCGACATCCAAATAGGCGGCTAAAATTTTTCCGTTTAAGTATTCGCCCCGAGAGAGGACATAGGACTTGCTCACCTTGCCGGCGGTAATATTGGACAAGATCTCGTCCAGCTCGGTCTTTAAATCGAATTCGATGCCGATGCCTTCGAGAATTTCCCGGTAGCGGGCTTCGATCATGTTCATGACTTCCGCCGAGGAAAGTTTGTGCACCGCCATATTGTAGAGAAGGATCAAGAGATCCGTGACCTTTTGGTCGCCGTTTTTTGCTTTCCCCGGCGCCGAGGGGATAATGTATCGACGATTATCGTCGCTTTCAATAATATCTTTAACTTTATGAAACTGTTCGCTATTGGCGAGGGATGAGCCGCCGAATTTACAGACGATGGACATAGTATCCTCCTTTAGGTAATCTTATCCTATTGTAAGAGTTTTTTCCCGAGGAAACAAGAGCTTTACCGCGAAAAAGCCATAGGAGCAAAAAAAGAACCGCGCGAGGCGGTTCGATTTTATGCGAAGGTGGATGTAAGGAAGATGGCGATGATCCAGAAAAGTTTCGAGATCAAATCGATGCTTACAAAGATAATGCCGTACCAGGCGATAAAGTCGCGGCTGTTTTCCTTGGGTAAGATTTTGTGCGCCGAGGAATAGGCGAGGAACAAGACCCACAGGTAGAGCAGAATGCTCAAGAGGAAGTGGGGCGTGACCGAGCCCAAGGTCGTGCGACCCATGGCCGAGGACGAGGGCAGGATGAAGAAGATCAGGGTGTAGGGAATCAACCACAAAATCCAGTGGATGAGATTATCTACGGTGCGGGAACGCAAATCGTCTTCTTCACAGCTGTTGCTTCTCGCCACATTGTTCGCGAAGAAAAAGGCGAAGAGGTCGATGGCGACTTTTAAAATGGAAAAGAGTACGGCCAAAACGCCGATGCCTCGGAAGGCGAACAATACGGGCAGGGTACTGATGACAAAGCCGATACCCAATAGGCCGTAGACGCCTTGTTTGCCTTTTGCCAAGACGCGGCGACGGGTGCGGGATAATTTCGTATAGGCCTTTAAGACATTGGGATTGTTGGAAAGCTCGCTGACGTGAAGGTGATGTTTTTCGCCGCCCTCAGCACTTTCTTTTAAACTCTGTTCTCCGTTTTTCCTGTCGGCAAAGAAGGAAGCGAAAGGCGCCTTCTTTTGGGCCGCTTCTTTCTTCGCGGCACGCTTTTGTGCCTTGGCCGCCGCCTTGGCTTCTTTTTTCTTTCGCTTTTCTTCCGCACGGTCGACGACGGGCATGTCGATGGATTCTTTATCAGATGTGACTGCCTTATCGAATGAAGACGCTTGTTTTTCAATAGGAGTCGTTTTCGACCGGCTCAAGTCAATGGCGTCGGCGGGAATAATTTTTTCCTCGGAGTCGGTGAGATCAATTCTTTGAACAGCGTCGTCGGAAATGATTTTTTCATCGGCGTCAGCGGGAATGATTTTTCCCTCTGTGCCGGTAAGATTAATTCTATGAACGGAGTCGTCGGAAATGACTTTTTCATCGGCGTCGGCGGGAATAATTCTCTCTTCCGACTTTTCCTTGGTGGCGGAAACCACAGGGGCCACCGTGACGGTGTCGTCTTTGGTTTTCGAAGATTCCTTTTCCTCGGGCTCGTCCCCTTTATCTTTCGAGAAGAAGGAGGAGAGAATGCCCTTGGAGGTCATTTTTTTCTCTTCTTCTTTTTCCTGTTCGTCTAAAATTTCGTTGACTTTTTTATTTAAGGTGGACAAATCGCCGGTTTGAGCGAAGGGCTCTTGATCCATGTCTCCCATGTCTTGGGAAACGCGGAGGCGATCCGCATCGGTATCGTCGACGACCCTCTGATTTCGCTCCAGGCGATCGGCCATTTCACCGAAGACCGAGTAAGGATTGTCTTCCTCGTCGATGAAGCTGTTCCAAATATCGGAAAAGCTCTTCTTTTTCTTTTTCGGTTCGCCGCTTTCGGCGGGAGCCTCTGTTTTCG
>QWCK01002215.1_pt1 | contig 26126 bp, 32 predicted proteins | sample 1972571 | NCBI WGS metagenome assembly QWCK01 (sample SAMN09866710, study PRJNA288562) | Human gut metagenome isolate term2_stool, whole genome shotgun sequencing... | isolation source: gut | host: Homo sapiens | place: USA: California | reverse complement strand
ACAAGAGATGCACCAACATGGACAAATGGTACAGTGGTAGATATTTTATCCAATGAAAATTACACAGGCACTTATGTCTTCAATATGCAAGAAAAGTCGGTGTTGACTCCTGGTAGTTTTAAATTTAATCCTAAAGAAGAATGGGGTAGAGTTTATGACCACCATGAAGCTATCGTTTCAAGAGAAGAGTTTGAAAGGGTTCAAGCTATCAAAGGAAATAATAGTTTCTTAAAAGGGAAAAACACTGACTATCCATGGAGAAAGCATTCACCATTACAAGGCTTTGTAAGGTGTCCTACTTGTAATCATATTTTAGGATTTACCCAAACGAAACATAAAAGACTTGATGGAAGCATAAGGGTGCATAAGTATTTTTCTTGCAGGATATGTAAATGCAACAATGTAGAACATAAAAATTCAAGAGTAAATGACCTTGAAGAACAAGTCCTTGCACTTATTAAAGAGAAATATGGTGAACTTGAAGTAGAGCCTAAAGAGAAGATAAGTATTAAAGACTTAGAGAAGAAGATAGAAAATCTTCAGGCAAAGAAGATGTCTTATTTTGAAAAATATAAACTTGGTAAAATGACGAAAGTTAAGTTTGTAGAAAGTAAAAAACAGATAGACAAGGAAATTGACAGGCTGGAAGAAAAGATAAAACTATCTTCTAACGAAACAGAAGTAGTAACAGATAATGAGCTTACACGAGAACTTATGGAAAAGTATGTTGAGTCAGTTATCTGTGAAGGTAGTATCGTTCAAAAGATCATATGGAAATAGATGCAAGAGAGAGTGAGAAATCGCTCTCTTTTTGTTGTCTAAAAATAGACAATGTATTTTGTGTCAGTTGCTTGACATGAGAGGGTTCGGGGTCTTTACTTATCAATGTAAAAAAACATCTTGAACCGAATAGTATTAGCCAAATATATGGACAAGAGAAGAATATAACGACATATAACCTTGCACGAATGAATATGCTATTACATGGGTTTAAGGATTCAGAGTTTCAAATTTTTCGCGGAGATTCTTTGTTAAATGATTGGTCGTTGCTGAATGAAATGAATCCGGCTAAAAAGTTGGAGTGTGATGCTGTAGTAGCAAATCCGCCTTTTAGCTATAGATGGGACCCGGATGATACGTTAGCCGAAGATTTTCGTTTTAAAAGTTATGGACTTGCACCAAAGTCGGCAGCTGATTTTGCATTCTTGTTACATGGGTTTCATTTTTTGAGTAAAAATGGAACAATGGCGATTATCCTACCTCATGGAGTATTGTTCCGAGGGGGTGCAGAAGAGAAAATTAGAACTAAACTTCTGAAAGATGGAAATATTGACGCGGTAATCGGACTGCCGGCTAATTTATTCTTTTCGACAGGAATACCGGTTTGCATTCTTGTATTGAAAAAATGCAAGAAACCTGATGATATATTATTTATCAATGCAAGTGAGTATTATGAAAAAGGCAAACGACAAAATGTTCTTTTACCGGAGCACATAGATAAAATTGTTGATACATACCAATTCCGTAGGGAAGATGACAAGAGGTATTCACGTCGTGTATCTATGGAAGAAATCGAGAAGAATGGGTACAACTTAAATATTTCTCGATATGTAAGTACAGCTCCTGAAGAAAAAATAATTGATATCGAAGAAGTGGCAAAAGAATTGAGGATAATAGAGGATGACATCAAAAAGGCAAAAGATGCTCATAATGTATTCTTGAAAGAGCTTGGTCTCGAGCAACTACCATAGGATTTATGTTTATAAAAAGTGTAAAGATAAGGAGGTGTATATTATATGCCAAATTTAAAAGCAAAAAAATATAAAAAATTTGAAGATATAAAATATTTCAGGAAAGACGGAAGTTAGTATTGGAGTGCAAGAGAACTTGCGGCTGTACTTGATTATTCTCAGTGGAGAAATTTTCAAAAGGTAATTGATAGAGCGATGATTGCTTGTGAGAACAGCGGTCATGAGATAGAATACGATTTTGCTGAGGTCAGCAAAATCGTGGAAGCAGGTGCTACAAGCAAGTCTATTAATGATTATGAACTTACAAGATATGCTTGCTATTTGATTGTGCAAAACGGTGATCCGAGAAAAGAGGTTATTGCACTTGGACAAACATATTTTGCCATACAAACATATCGTCAAGAAATAGCAGACCTTTTTAATCAGCTTGATGAAGACAGAAGAAGGCTTGTTGTTCGTGGAGATATTAAACAATGGAATCAGCTTTTGGTAGAAACAGCACATGTTGCAGGAGTCATCACAAATGAAGAGTTTGCTATATTTCAGAACGCAGGCTACATGGGATTGTATGGTGGGTTAGATGTAGAAGATATATACAACAGAAAAGGCTTAACCGCAAGACAAAAAATTCTGGACTATATGGGAAGCACCGAATTAATTGCTAATTTATTTAGAATCTCACAGACCGAAGAAAAGCTAAGAAAAGACAAAGCTGAAGGTGCAGAAGCTGCAACAAAGGTTCACTACTCAGTAGGAAAAGAGGTTAGAAGTGCTATTGAAAAAAATGGTGGCACTATGCCGGAAGACTTGCCTGTTCCGGAGAAAAGTATTCAACAGATAGAAAAAGAACAAATGAAACGTTTGAGGGATAAAGATAAAAAGGGCAAGTTAATGTTGGATGAATGATAATGGAGAATATAAGGATTGATGACAATGAAATTTAAGGAGGAAATTATGGATATAAATGCATTAAAATATAAAATACAAGAAAATGATTTGGAGTTTAATCTTTTTTTCTAGAAAATTAAGAAATCATATCCAGAATCAAATTGTGAACACATGCTGGTTGCTGAAAGCACAGTAAAATATGTAGTGAAGAAATAAAAGGAAGGATATGCATGAAAATTAACTTTTTGTGCATCATACAGGAAAGAATTATGGAATATTATATTTTAAAGTGTTATAAGGAAGCTAAAAATAAGTGCCCAGATGTAGAGCAAGGATTTGATATATTTGAACCTAAAATAAAAAAGATAGTTATTGCATGTCTTGTTGCAATGTTTACATCGTGTGCTGAGATTATTCTTACAATATTATTATTTCCTAAACAATTATGGTTTGGCATTGGTATAATAATTTTATTAATTGCATTGGTAATACTTATACGTGTAGATAATAAAGATCAAAGGAATCATATAGACAAATATGTAGATTCACATAAGAAAAAAATTGAGGTTTTAGGCGAAGTATTAGAAAGTCAATTTCAAATAAATAATAAAGAAAAAATAGAAGAACTGATGAATATTTATCAAGACTATATAGATAAAGAAACCAGCAAAGAAAAACAGAGAAATCGTATTATCTTTACTATTTTTTCTGCATGTACAGGGGCTTTAACCATTTCATTTACAAATATGGGAGTTATTGGTATAGGTTTTACTGATTGGTTATATGTAGCTACATTTTTGCTTGTTATTGTTGCGGCAGCTGGAATTTGGCTTTATTCGTATACTCTTTTTGATACATTGAAAAGAAAATATGGACTTATGATAAAAGATTTAAAAGAATTATTGCTATTAAAATATTAGATATTACATAGCTATTGGCGTTGAGATTGTTGAATATGGCAGTATAAGACTAATTATGATTCATGTTCCTAGCGCTGATTTTAATATGCGGCTGGTATATGTTGGAGAAAATCCTTATAAGGGAACATATAAAAGAAATCATGAAGGCGATTATCATGCTACAGAGCATGAGATTAGAGGAATGATAAGAGATCAAAATCCAGAGGGCGATGATAATCAAATAATTGAGTATTATACAATGAATGATATTGATAAAGAAACATTAAGAAAATATCATCAGATTTTTGAAATCAGAAATAATGGTCATGTATGGAATGCTTTGGATGACAAGTCTTTTCTTGAAAAATTGGGTGCTTATAGTAAAGATAGAAAAACTGGAGCAGAAGGCTTGACATTAGCTGGACTTTTGTTTTTTTTGTACAGGACAGGCTATCAAAGAACGCTTTGATAATGTTTTTATGGATTATCGTAATGAGAGTTAAGTGAATACAGATATCCGCTGGAATGACAGAATCACTTATGATAGTATATGGGAAAATAACCTGTTTAATTTCTTTACCAAAGTAACACCTAAATTAACTGAGGACTTAAAAAAGCCATTTAAATTGGAAGTTGGCGTTCAACGTATAGATGATACTCCGGTTCACAAAGCAGTTCGTGAAGGTTTTGTAAATATGATTATTCACGCAGATTACTTAATGGATTCAGGGGTGTTGAAGGCGATTAAGAGGTCTGATTCGTTTAAATTTACAAATTCGGGAATTTTGAAATCTTCGCTAGAGGATATTTATCGTGGAGGCAATTCAAAGTCAAGAAATCCTCATATGCAGACTATGCTTAGATTAGTTGGATTTGGCGACAATGCTGGCTCAGGATTTCCGACAATTCTTGATGTGTGGAAGTCAGAAGGATGGATAAAACCAGAATGGATAGAAGATACAAATCTCGATCAGGTGACACTTGTGATGAAGCTGGAAAAGGAATCTGCTTATAAATCAGCAGAATCAGCAGAAAAATCAGCAGATTTAAAAAACAGGGAAGGAATGGTGTTATCAGAAAGACATCAGCAGATTTTAGCTATTATGAAGGCTGGTATTGAATATAGTACGAGTCAGGTGGCAGAAAAGATAGGTTTAAAGGATCCAAGGACAAGACAATTATTAAACGAATTAGTGAATAAGGAGTTATTGGTTTGTATTGGAACAACTAAAAAAAGAAGATATATTAAGCCAGTGGATTAAAAAATTCCAGTAATAGCCAATGGTACTTTAAAATAGTACTAGTAGCTATTTTCTCTATTATTGAACAGTTTATCGATTTATAATAAAATAAACTCGAAATAAAAAGGAGGAAATTCCCCATAATTTATTCATCCGTGCTTCATCGCACTTCATCTAGCAACTCAAAGATCTCTTTCTCTGACCAAATTTCCGGAACGGGATATAGAGGATTTGCTTCTTTGAGTGCTCTTCTTGCTATTTCTCCATAGTCCGATTTAGATAAAGAGGCTACATTATCGGGTATTTCCATAGCAGTGTTATAGCCCTCGACTAAGGCAATAAATCTTTGGGAGAGTTCTTTTGTGCTTAGAGAAGGGGACTCCCCTAAAGCAATAGCGATTTCAGACAAGCTTTTCTCAGCCTTTTCATCATACTTTCGCAAAACCTTTGTAAGTAGTATGGCCATGGTTAGTCCATGAGGCATGCCATAGATCCCTCCGATAGCGTGTCCGATTGCGTGCACATACCCAACATAGGCTTTGGTGAAAGCCTTGCCCGCGTAGAATGAAGCCTCTAGCATATTTTGTCGTGCCTCGATATCGTGGCCATTATTATAAGCCTTTAAAAGGTTAGAATGAATTAGCGTGAGTGACTTGATGGCTTACGACTTAGATTCCTTGCTCGAGAATTTGTTAATATACGCTTCAGTGCTGTGGGTCATGGCATCCATACCCGTCTGAGCCGTAAGGTGAGGAGGCAGGTCTTTTGTTAGCTCACCATCCAAAATTGCATAATCGGGTAGAAGGCAGGGATCATTGATAGGGTATTTATAGTGTGTCTTCTCGTCAGTTATTACCGCAGCCAAAGTGCATTCTGAACCAGTGCCAGCAGTGGTAGGCACGGCGATGAAGGTTGGAAGTTTTTTTCTAACCTTTAAAATCCCTTTCATATCAGCAACGGACATATTTGGCTTAACTACTTTAGCGCCGATAGCTTTAGAGCAATCTATCACAGAACCGCCACCCACGGCAAGTATGCCATTACAATTGTGGGCATTATATTCAGCAACACCCTCTTCAATCGAAGAAATGGTAGGATCGGGGGTTATGTTTGAAAAGATGTGATAATGTATCCCCATACCTTGTAATTCATCTAAAATTTCATTCAAATAGCCTCTCTTTAGCGTACCCTTGGTGGTCGCAACGAAGAGAGTGTGAACGCCTTCTTTTTTTAGTATATCAGGAACCTTTGCAATCGAGCCTGGTCTACTTATCAGCTTCGTATCCTTCCACGGTAGAAGGGGCACAGCCAGCGACATAATAAATTGATATACACGGTAGAATCCTTTGAATATTTTGTTCATGTTAATCCTTTTTCATGTCCTTAAGCTTCGAATACTTTCGCTTGTACACATGGTTCATCAATATAGCTTCAAGGACGTTTATAGGTTTGTGCCCGGACACCTTGGCTACAGCTTGAGCCAAGACGTTTTTTTCGAAAATATGCTGCACTGCGGTGGCATCCTCAAGGTCCTTCCCCAAACAAAATACTGCGCCATCCCCAAATACGACATTGTATTTGCACGAGCTGTCAGAACGAATCCCAACGATTTGGGCAAAATCATCCAGATATGGTTTCATTGCAGTATGCTTATTAACGTCCTGACTCGTCATACGGATTATCGAATTTATATCAGGTCTTTTATCGAAAATGCTACGAGGTATTGCGGCGGCTTTATCATTTCTTGTAATCTCCGAGATATCCTCATTAAATTTGATGGCATGAGCACCTAGTTCCTCAAAATATTTTTTGCAAGCCCCTTCAACCAACAAAGCATTTTCTAAAGCTGATTCTTCGTCTTCACCCATTATTATGACTCCGTGCATTTCAAGCAAAATAGCTTTGCATCCAGACAATGAAGCCACGTGATCAACGTTATTGTGCAGCTTTTTTGTCCCAGGAAGAGCGTAACCACTTATTTTAATAGAATTTGAGCCTAGCTTTTCAGCCTCTGACTTCGTAAGAGGAATATCTCTTCTTAGAAGAGATATTCCTGAGCCGTAGGGCTGGTGAGTGTGAATAATCACATTAATATCAGGAAAGCGGCGATAAAGGGCTAGGTGCATTGGAGATTCGGAAGAAGGCTTGATGTTTCCTTCATGGGAACCGTCCTCAAATACCTTTACCAAATCTTTTTCTTCCATATCCTCATACCCCATCCCAGATGGAGTTATGAGAAAACTGTTTTTATCGCCCTCATCTCTTTTGCTCAAATTGCCCCAGGTTCTGAAAAGCAGACCCTTACTCATGGCTTCCCTTGCTAATTGAGGTATATTCATGCTTAGACCTCCTAGAATTATTTTGTAATATTCTCATTTGCGAAACGTCGAACTACATAATAACATTATCATATGGAAAATGTTATATTACACACTGCAATGCTACCACTTACGAACCGTTATTTTGTTCCACTTAAATTTTCTACTGGCACAACGTGTGAGAAGACCTTATCAAAGCTCTCCAAAGCCGAGTCAAGATCTTCCTTAGTGTAAGCCGCACTTGTGTATAGACGACTGCCTGCCAGAGTTACAAGCCCCTCTGCCATATATGCCGCGCCCATGTGTTCCATTTCCTTCTTTCTCTTGGTAGTTTCCTTTAAAACATCAGGAATAGTCCATGGCTTCGACCAGTTAATTGCGAAGTGCATGGTTCCAACTGTTTCCAAATGGCAGATGGACCCCTGGTTGAATGCCACGAAAGGAAGGGCGTACTTATCAATCAACTTATTCAAGCCATCAGTTAGGTAATCGCCGGCTTCATTAGCCTTTTCACATGCACCGGTTTCTTTGATTTGCTTTAGGGCATGATAGCCTGCGATACAGGAAACCGGAGTTGCTGCCAGTGTTCCGCCTACTAGAGCCTTTTTCACGCCAGCTTCAAGTCCTGCAGTCAGATACCTCATGTAGTCCTGCTTTCCGCCAATTCCACCAGCTCCAGGATATCCGCCAGCAATTGCTTTACCAAAGATAGTTAAATCTGGGTTAATGCCAAAATACCCCTGTGCTCCTCCAACGCTAATTCTAAACCCTGTTACAACTTCGTCGAATATGAGGAGGGCACCATATTGGTCACAAAGGCTTCGGGCTCCTCTTAAAAACTCGTCAGAGAGCGGTCTAGTGCCGCTTTCAGGACCAACAGGCTCAATCATAACTGCTGCCGTTCCACCCTTTATTTTTTTCGCTCTTAGCTTTGATTCTAGGCTATTTAAATCCCCAGGGAAAAACTCATCGATATACTTAAACATCTTCCTTGGTACACCATGGGCTTGAGTGAATTTGCTCCCTGGAATTCTTATGCCGTATGCAAGCTGATCCGACCATCCGTGATATGCGCCACCCATTTTGAGCACGTGCTTGTGTTTTGTTGCAAGCCTTGCAATTCGGATTGCCCCCATACACGCCTCTGTGCCCGAGCCGAACATGCGAAACATATCAACAGAAGGCACGTTTTCGCAAATGAAATTAGCCAGCTTATACTCATACTCATGGAACAATCCCGTCGAAGGATTTGACTCGCTTAAAAACTCCACCACCTTATCTCGAACTTCCTTAGGATTTGAGCCCAAAACAGTCGGTCCACCCGCCTGAAGGAAATCAAAATATTTATTTCCGTCAATATCCTCAAGTATGTTGCCGTTTGCCTTAGTAAACACTAGTGGGAAAGGATAGTTAAAGGCTAAATTGTGTTGGACTCCTCCAGGAATTCTTGTCTTTGCAACATCTATCATTTCCTTGCTTTTTGTGCATTTCTTCTCGTAATATTCTTCCTCATATTTCCTCAATGCTTCAGGGTCGATTGAATACATGGGGCCAGCAATTAAATTATCCAGCTTGTTTACAATTTCCGTAACGCCCTGTCTGTTAATCATAATATCCTCCAAAAATATCCTATTAAAATATTATCTTGAAAAATTTTCTAAAAAATTTATTAAATATATGGTGAGTCGCAACTCATTTTGCGTTATAATCATTGTAACACCATTTTGATAATAATGAAACATCAAAAATAATCATTTATAGTTAAGTAAGGTAATAAATGCGGAAAATGAAGTATTGCACAGAACTTTTTGAAAAACAAAATATAGATAAGCAAAAACGGATAATCGAAGCAGCAATTTTGGAATTCTCCGAGAAGGGATTCGAAAATGCCAATACTAACAAAATTGCGAGAAACGCCAATATTTCTGTAGGCTCCTTGTTCAAGTATTTTGAAAGCAAAACAGATTTGTTTCTGTACATAGTTAAACTAGCCGAGGCTGAGCTGGAGAGCCAGATACATAGCGTATTATCTATGGGAAAAGGATTTTTTGAAACAGTTGGAATGATATTATCTTTAATAGATGAGTACTCAAAGACAGATAAGGCGTTAGTTAGACTCTATTATGAGATGACATCAATCGGGCAGTCATCCCTAGTCGAAACAGTGGTATCAACCTTGGAGAAGGTAGCAGGTAGCGAATATAAGACGATTATTAAGGAAGCTCAGGATAGGGGGGAGATAAGAGCAGATGTGGATCCGGCTGTTGTCGCGTTTATCCTAGACAATATATTCATGTCGCTGCAATTCTCCTACGCAATGCCGTATTATCAGCTTAGAAAAAGACTTTTTGTTGGCGAAGATATAGACGATAAGAAGATAATTCAGGAAACCATGTCTATTTTGCGAAATGCTCTAAGTTCAGAAGTGACGAAATATACTAAATAAGCTATAAAGAAGCTCAAGTAAGATCTGAATGAAGAAGCGTAGAGCCTATTAGAATAGTATTAAAAAATATAGAACCGTAGAGCCTATTATATTAATATCTAAACTTGAAGCTCAAAAAGGAGGGAGAAAAGGTGAATATTATCAGTTATGACATTGGAACCACTGGGGTGAAAACCTGTCTTTTCGAAGCAACAGACAGAATAAAATTAATAGCCTCAGCCTTTGATGGATACGATATAAAAATCAGCCATGATGGTTCCGCAGAACAAGACCCGGACCAGTGGTGGAGTGCCATAATTAATTCAACAAGAGAAATCATAGGTGAGGACACAAAGGTTGATGCGATAAGTTTCTGCTCACAGATGCAGAGCCTCGTACTGGTTGATAAGGAAGGCAGACACCTCAGACCTTCCATGAGCTATATGGATCAGAGGGCAGGAGAAATCAAGAAGAAAGTTCTTGAAAAAGGGCTCAAGGTCTCGGGTATCAATGTGAATAAACTCCTAAGAAGCCTCTATCACACAGGGGCGGTGTCAGGCTCGGTTAAGGATCCAGTTTGGAAATACCTTTGGGTTAAAGAAAATGAGCCAGAAATATTTGCGAAAGTCCATAAATGGCTCGACGTTAAGGAAGCCATAATCGCCAGGATGACAAAAGAGTTTATCATGAGTGAAGATAGCGCCTTTGCAACCTTAATCTATGAGATGAGATCGAAAGAAAAGGTCTTCAGCAAGAGCGTAATGAAGATGCTCGGGGTAGATCCAAAGCATATGCCAAAGATTATTTCCTCCGAGGACGTTGCGGGGTACTTAACAAAAGAGTCAGCCGATGAGCTAGGTCTTAAAGAAGGGATTCCTGTTTATGCCGGGGGAGGCGATGCTTCACTAATTGGAGTTGGAGCAGGAGCTATTATGCCGGGAGACACCCACGTATATATGGGAACATCAGGCTGGGTATCTACTGTGACAACAAAAACTCTAATCGACACAAACGCAATGGTCGCTTCGGTAGTCGGAGCTTTTGAGGGGAAATACAACTATTTTGCTGAACTGGAAACTGCCGGAAAGTGTCTTGAGTGGGTCAAGGACCACATGGTTGTAGATGAAATAAACGCCTACATCGAGAAAAAATCTATAACAGAGACCGAGACCCTCTACACGTCCCTTTATGAATATTTGTCTGATGTCATGCTTAGAGCAAAACCGGGATCTGACGGAGTAATTTTCACGCCTTGGCTTCACGGGAATCGATGCCCGTTTGAGGATTCAAACGCGAGAGGAATGTTTTTCAACATCTCGCTAGATACGGGAAAAACAGAGATGCTTCGCGCTGTTATCGAGGGGGTTTGTTATCATCTGAGATGGTTCTTTGAGGTGCAGGACAAAAAACTCAAAACCTCGGAGGTCGTGCGCTTCGTCGGGGGTGGTGCTCACTCAAAAACTACGAGTCAAATTCTAGCAGATATAACAGGCAAAACAATTGTCACGGTAAAAGATCCTCAAAATGTCGGAGCGGTTGGAGCGGCTATTATCGCCTATAAGGGAGCAAATCCCCATATCTCTTGGGAAGACTTGATAGACAAAATAGAGATTAACCAGACTTTTACGCCAAATCCTGAGAACAAAGCCGTGTACGACAAGAGCTATGCAGTCTTTAAGGAATTATATAAGGCAAACAAGGATAACTTTGCGAAAATGAACAAGCTTTAAGAATGGGTATGAGTTTGCGAGAATAACAAGCTTTAAGAATGGGGATGACTTTGAGAGAGTAAACAAGCTTTAAGAATTAGGATGACTTTGCGAGAATAACAAGCTTTAAGAACAAGAGTATCTTTGCGAAAATGAACAAGCTGTAAAAATTGGAGAATTATATTATGAAAGAAGAAAATGGAAAAGTGAATCAGTCAAAGAAGGTGGATCGACCAAAGAATGTGGATCAACCCAAGAAGGTGGAGCAGCCCAACAATGTGGTTCAACCAAAGAAGGGCAGAAACGAAACTTTACGACAATCTGTGATGTTTACGCTTTTGTCACTCAGCGCCGGGTTGGTGGAAACTGGCTCTTTTGTTGTATTAGACTTAACCAGTCTTCCTTATGGCTGGGCACACGGAATATCGGTAACCTTGAGCGTTTTGTGGAACTTCACACTCAACAGAAGGTACACATTTAAGTCGGCAAACAACGTACCAATCGCTATGCTTAAAGTAGCACTGTTCTACGTGTTCTTCATTCCAATCACGGCATATCTGGGGCAGATGGCGAGCTCGGCAGGAATCAATGACTTCGTGATAAAAGCTGTGACGATGCTCTTGAACTTCATAGGGGAGTTTTTGTGGTGGAAATTCGTTGTTTTCTACGGAAGCGAAAACACCAACAGTCTGGCAAAGAAAAAGTAGGAAGCGACTTGTAGGGGCAAAGGTAGGAGCTTGCGTCCAAAACTCGCTTGAGTCTTTCTGATATGCGGGTTTTAGGGATATGGATAGGAGTTACATAGTGTCGTGGCGTAACAACAAAATAGTCGACATTCAACGCAGTTATTGGTGTTTTTGTGGGAATCTTGGAAAGCAAATTTACATTTGTGGATGTTGTCAAGCAAATTTGTTTTTGTTGAATGTTAATAAATGTTGCTTGTGTCAACAGTGCCTTTATGGTTAGACTTACTGTGGAGGGAGGTAAATGAAAACATTAAAATAGGCAGAAAATCAAAGGGACTTTCGCAGGATGAACTTGCTATTAAACTCAATGTTGTAAGACAAACTGTATCAAAGTGGGAAAGGGGTTTATCCGTTCCCGATTCAGAAATGCTGATTTCTCTATCAGAAATATTAGAGATACCCGTTAGCGAATTATTAGGTGAAAACATTGAATTGCCAAAGGCGGACGAATTAGAAGCAATTTCTCAAAAATTAGAGGTGGTAAATATTCAATTAGCACAAAAGAAGGGAGCGACTAGAAAATTTTTTGATGGTCTCATGATAGCATTGTGCGTTGGATTAATCCTTATTTTCTTTGTTGTTCGGGGGCTTGATGGATCGTATTTAAATTGGGATTATAAAAATCCTGAACTAGCTGCGGCGGGCGTGTTGATTCATGGCTTTGAATGGATTTTCATTAGAATTTTCCCTATTGCATTAATCGCATTGATTGTGGGGATTTTTGTCACGAGAAGAAAAAAATAGAAAGATAGAGAAGTGGTGATATTCATATATACGAAAGGCATATAATTATGTAATACAAGGATATCAGGGAAAAATAGTTGAGGGTACTAATTGACATGTATAAAAATATACTTAGAAATACAACTAAAAAGCATAGATAAATAAATTTTGGCTGTCTGGGACCGCTTTTCTTTTAGTTTAACGTAGTAAAACATATAATTGAAAGAAATATACGTTATGTGATATAATTAAGCAGAAAATCTATATATTTAGAAATTATATCTTAAAACTCACGATTCAAAAAGTGTGCAAAAAAGATATAATATATTACATCTCTTCAGAGTATTTTTAAACTCTAAAGACGTGCCGGCAAGATTTAAACAATACGAATTGTTTATAGCAGCCAAAAGGATTTATATCAAAACATTAAGGAGCGACATGTTAGGAAGAATGAAGAAGATGAAAAGAATCAGTTTGTTATTACTTGTATTGCTAATGCTGGCGCTGTCAGCCTGCGGTGCATCGGATGTTAAAGATGATAAATCTGAAGAGCAGGAGCCAAAAGAAACAACGGAGTGTTATAATCGTTTTTCAGATGTTTTGTCTGATTTTGAATATAACATTGGAAGCTATAATTGGAACACAGATAAAAAAGTGGCTTTCTCAGATATCGATAAGGATGGGTTTGATGAGCTCTTTTTCATAGAGTGTAACGATGCTTATGCTGCAAATTTTCATGTATATAAATTTAACGGAACAGATGCGGTTGAGTGTGGTTATGAGCTTTTTCCTGGCTTAGACTATCCTCTAGTTGTAAGCAGATTAGCTTCAGGGACACAATATTTGGCTTTTTCCAGTAAATCGGAATCAGCTTTCTATATAGTTGAGAATATCAACGACGGAAATTATTATACCCATATAAGGAAATTTAGTCTTAAAGGGGAAACGGTATCCCTGGAAAAAGATCTTTATGAGAAGATTGAATCGGGAAGTATTACATATACGCTCGATGATGAAGACATTGATGTGTCGGAGGCTGAAAAGATTATCAGTAATTTCTCAAAGGATTTTGACAAGATTGTTTTTCAGTCGCCTGTTGCCCCTGCTTATGATGGAAGCAAGGTACTTCCAATGTTTGCAAAATATTCAAGCAAAGACACAATTGCTTTAAATTATGAAGACGCGACAAAATATTTAAATTCAAAGATATCTAAAAAGTGATTTTTAACAAGAAACGAGGTACTGTATTGTCAAAGAAAAATTCAAGCTATTCCCTAAAAAAAGTTGACCTAGATACTTTTAATGATTTTTCATTAACTTTTAAAGCTCCTAAATATATGTGGGATGCTAATTTTATTCAGAGTAAGGCCATGGCTAAGACTTCAATGTCAAGGGGCTATAATGTGCACCCCCTCGTTTTGTATAGCGAAGAGATACCTATTGCTGGTGGACTATTTTGTGTTATGCCTGCGATGAAGTTCTTCCGAGTTGCAAGGTGTTTCCATGGACCTTTAGTTGATATTTCTAACTATGAACTTCTGAAATCTTTCACGGAGGCCCTTGTAGAATATTTTAAAAGGGAAAAGGTTATAAGCATACAGATACAACCCGACTCATTGATTGTAGATGAATGTATTTCGAATTTAAAAACGTGTGGATATAAGCATGAAGGCTTCTACCAGGGGTATCGGCATGGATACGGAAGATATTATTTCTTGAAGGACTTCTCAGATATAAATTCAGAAGAGGACCTTTGGAAATCGTATGAATCGAAGACTAGGAATCTCGTTAAAAAGGCTATGAAGCTGGGTGTTCAGTGCGAAGAAATTGATAAAAAAGATATGGATCTTTTTTATAACATCCTAGAATCAACCGCTGAACGGCGAGGCTTTGAATTTCAGTCAGAAGATTATTTTCAATATATGATAGAGTATTTCAAAGAACAACCAGGCTCAAAACTTATGAACATGCCATTGCAGGATGCTATGGTGGTTATGGCGTATATAGAACCAGAAAAATCCATCAAAATGTTGGAATCTCAAAGGGAATCGCTGCTTGAAAAGGAATATGAGCTTGATAAGAATATCGCACTTGGTAAAAATATCAAGAAAAATAGAAATCAACTTAATTCTTTAAAATTTGAAATAGATGCGTGTGAGAAAAACATAGCCATGATTCATGACATATCTCACCTCGGAAAACGCATATATATTTCTGGAGCTGCATTTGTTACCTTTAACAATGAGATGGTCTATCTGTTTTCAGGTTCGTATGCCCAATTTTTTGGATTTTCGGGGTCACAACTGATACAACACTATGCACAACACAAAGGCATGGAGCACGGAATAAAAAAATACAACTACTTTATTACTGATGGGAAGCATTCAGGTGCCAAGGATGATGGTATACTTAATTTTAAAAAAGGCTTCGGTGGATATCTTGTGGAACTGCCAGGTGAATTTCATATCAACGTCAATAAATTCTTAGGCAAAATTCTTGAAATGCGTAATGGCTTCTAAAAAGTAGGAAAATATATCAAACTAGTTTAGGAAAAATAAGCAAAAAACGACACTACAGATGCACTTTAAATTTGCTGTATCGCTGTTGAAAGGTTGCGAAAGTAGTGTCTTTATGTTTTCAAACTGGTATTTTGTTGTTAATAGAAAAACTTTGATTTATCTTGGCACAAGCTTGCCAAATACTACAAATCTTCCGTCCTCATCGACGTTGGTGCATGTACTGAGCATCACAATTTTATCCTCAGCCGTAGCAGCTTCAGTTGTTTTTACCAAGGAGTTTGCGGCTATCCAATCAACATAGCTTTGTTTCTCAAAATCATTAAAATATAATTTATATTGCGAGGCGGAAGCGTCAAGATACATGGCCCCCACTATATACATGTCGTATTTAGCTGATGGCGTGTAGAGAAGCATTTTTTTGTGCTTATCATAAAACTCTTGATCTTTATAGTCCATAATATGACTGAACATAGTATTATCTTTCATGTTATGCCCGTACACAATTGTCATAAAGTCCTGGAAAGGGTTTTCGATTCTTGAATCGACAAATATAGATCCTTTTCTATTATATTCCTTATTAAACATTCGATATAGATAAAAATCATTGTTGCTGCCCTGAACGATAGGGTAGTTAATATTAGTTCCCTTAAGCTTAATCCAGGCTTTTGTATCAGGATTTTTCTGAAGCAACTTGTCAAAATCAATTTTATCAGAATCCTTTGCCCCCTTAGTCGCTATTTTAGCCACCTCATCGTAAGTTTTGGTTCCCTCATAATATCCCCATAGAATTTTTCCTATTTTAAATAGGCAAAAGGCTATTATTACAATCAATATAAAAGTTATAATGTTATAAAACACCTTTTTGCTTGATTTATTATTTTTATTTGACTGGTGATTTTCTTTTGATTTCTCCACGATTAACCCTCCCCAATTACTACATTAAATTATACCTAAAATCTCTAAAATTACAATATAGAAAGGTTAAAAAGTATTAGGAGTCATACAGCAAAAGAAATATCAAAAATATTTTTGTAAAAAATATAAAAATAGGGCTTTACAAAAAGTAACTCAAGAAGTATAATAAATAAAACAGTGATAAGGCAATTTAAACTTAACGCTGTTAAGACCTGCATAAGCAGGGGTGAACCAAGTGAAAAGGCGATTCTTGGTTTAAATTATTTACTTATACCCGCAAACGCGGGGGTGCTAAAAGATTTTTGAGGGTGAAAATATGTCTGAAAATGATTATGAAGAATTAATGTGCATTTGGGCTAAAAAAAGCGAAACGAAGGGGCAGTTCTTTTGGCTTCCGTTAAAACAGCATCTGGAAGACACCGCAAATGTTATAGAGTTTCTTTGGAATCGTTGGCTAAGTGAGGGACAAAGGAATTTTATCTCAGCCGGAATCACCACCTCATCACAAATCTCATTTGATGAAGCGAAAAGGCAACAGAAAAACAACGCAAAAATCGCTAAAAACCTAGCAATATTTTTAGCTGCAATCCATGATATTGGTAAGGCTACTCCAGCGTTTTGCACGAAGAAAGGGTTAGCGAATACTCCAGATTTAGATTCGGTTTTACTAGAAAAACTTGAGGGCATTGGATTTACAGATATTAAGTGTTTCGACGATAAAAATGCTGGTAAATCTCCCCATAACATCGCCGGACAATACCTACTTAACGAATATGGTATCAGAGAAGACATTTCATCGATTATAGGTGCTCATCATGGTAAGCCGGTTAACGACAGTTACGGAATTAGTGTGAATGGCAGTTATTTGGAGCAAGGGGCATATTTAAATAACTATTATCAGAATGGAGATTCTAAATTTGACTCTGAGTCTGAAATTCACAAAAAATGGGACAAATTACAGAAGCAGGTTCTCAAATGGGCCCTAGATAGGAGTAAATTTAATTCAGTAAATGAGCTGCCTGAGGTCAGTCAATCTGCACAAGTTTTACTTTGGGGACTTCTTACAATGGCAGATTGGATTGCGAGTAATGAGGAATATTTTCCCTTAATCAACATTGAACAATACGAAGTAGATAACAATTTTACTAGGATTAACGGATACTTTAAATGGGCAAAAAGCGATGCATGGAAGCCGAAAGAAATAAAAGACATATCTCAAAGATATAAAGCTAGATTTGGATCTGAATCCGAACCAGAATTTAAACCCAGAGCTGTACAGAAAAGCATGGCTGAGGCTGTTATGAATACGGATGAACCTGGAATTTTCATATTAGAGGCGACTACGGGAATTGGAAAGACCGAGGCTGCACTTGTCGCTGCAGAAGAATTAGCATACAAGACTGGTAGGAGTGGATTGTTTTTCGGGTTACCGACACAGGCAACTTCTAATGGAATCTTCCCTAGAATCGTTGATTGGATGAACCAACTCGAGAAGCTTGATATGCTTCAAAATGACAACACTGATAAATGCGATGATTTATATGAGTGTGAAAGGTCGATGTTAGAATTAAATGCGAAAATGAAAACACGCAAAATTCTATAACCGTTGCAAATAAAAGAGTTTAAGATAAAACAAAATAACAATTTAATACATATCCTCACAAAAAAGATAGAGTTTTAGTTATGATTTTCATTTTCATTGAAAATCAGTGTGGAGAAATCTCCGTACATATATCTATAACTCTATCTTTATTTATTGAAAGAAAGAATACTTAGATAATATATAAAGGAGATAAAAGAAAAGGGGGACTTATAGAAAAGATAAAATGAGTAGCTAAGTTAAGATTAAAGGTAAGTAGGGGGTGTTTAAGATAGATAAATACTTTTATTTCAGATTTAGAAAGGATTTTTTTAATGATACTAGAATTTGGGAAATGAAAAGGTTACCAATTGTTGGTTATCAGTTTATCGTAATTTACCTTGAGCTTTGTGGGCTTGCAACAGAAACAGGTGGGATTTTAAAAATTAAGAAGATAGGCGATATTCCTATAATTCCAGACCTTGCGTTAAGGATTGGAGAAAATGCAAATATAACAGGGCAGGCCTTTGCATACTTTTTAGCCAATAATCTAATTGAGAAAATTGAGGATGAAGTTGAGATACATATTATCATAGATGCAGTTGTGAATAACATAGGAAAGTCAAGCAAAGATGCTGATAGAAAAAGATTGGCATACAATAGTGAAAATACACCTCAAATTACAGGTGGTGCGGTAAAACATTATGGGCTTATGAAAGAAGTTAGTCTATCTGATGCAGAGTATGATGAGCTAAAAAGTATGTGTAAGAACATTGATAGTTATATAGAAAAATTAGATTTAGATAAAGCCATGAACAAACTTGAGATAGAAAGTGATTTTAAATTTTTAAAAGAAAAAATAATTGAGGAGGGATTAGCATGAGCTCAGGAAAGGCAAAAAGTTTTGATATAGAGAAAAGAAAAAAACTAGCATTTTTACTGAAAGAGGGATTTAATATAAAAACTATTGCAGAAAATATAAACGTTAGTAGGCAAAGTATATATAGAGAGCTGAAGAAAGGACTTACTAACGAAGAATACGAATATGGAAGACATATTAAATACTCTCCTAAAAGAGCAATAGAAAGTGATGTTAAGCAGTTTATAGGAAAAGAATCATTAGAGCTTTTAAAGGAGTATTACAAAGAAAACTAAAGGTGGCAAAAATGAAAACAAAAGTAATATCAATAATTAACTATAAAGGTGGAGTAGGTAAATCGCTTGTAACATATAATTTAGGGGCTTGTTTAACAAAACTATATAAGAATGTTTTACTGATTGATTTTGACGGCCAAGGAAATTTAAGCACCTTTACAAGAACTGAAAACGGAATGAAAGAGCGAAATATAGTAACAATGTTAGAGAGTGTGATTGCTGGAGATAAAGACAGCTTCCCATATAATGACCCAATTGAAAATGTATTTAATTCTCCACCCAGTTTAGACATTATAACTTGCAACATAAGAAAAGAAAGTTTTTTCATAAGGGCATTATCAGAAATATCAAGAGAGACAATACTTAAAAGATATATTGATAAGCTAAAAGAAAACTATTCCTATGACTATATCTTAATAGATAATGCACCCTCAGTTGGACTTGATTTTCAAAATAGTTTAACAGCTTCAGATGAATACATAATAGTCACAGAACCAGAGATTGGGAGCGTTGAAGGGATATATCTAATAGATAACTTAATTGGACAAGTTAAAAGCTGCTTAAACCCCAGCTTAAAACAATGTGGCATAGTAATTAACAAAGTGGAAAACAAAACAAATCTTCATAAAGAAATAAAAAGCATGATAGAGAATCTCAATGATGAAGACACATATATATTTAAAACATATATCCCAAAGTCAATTATTGCTGGAGAAAGTGAGTATGAGGGAAAGCCTATAGGAATACACAGCCCAAATAGTAAAATAGCGGTTGCATTTGATAACTTAGCTAAAGAGTTTTTAAAAAGAGAATTACAATGACAATGCGAAAACTATTTTATAAGGCTATGTTTTATTTAGCAGTATCTATATTTTTACTTAAAGTTTTATATGAAGTATATTACATCAATTTATTTACAGCAAAAGAATTTTGGATTTGTTATAAAAACAATCTAATTTATAAGGGAATTATATTCAGCTTAATATGGAGTGTACTATACAAGCTTTTTGGTGAACCATATTATGCAAAAAATAATATAGTAATGATTATGCTATTTTTGATCAATGTATTTTGTCTAACGAATATGTTCCTTATATGTTTTGCTCTAAGTGCTTTATTACGCAATTAAATAAATGGTTTAGTACAGTGACAACATCTTTAAGGTAATATAGCAAAATCAAAACTAGTAATAAATAAAGTATCGTTTTGAAAAAGGAAAATATATCTTCCTTATCGTGTTTAAAAATTTCTTTAGAATAAGAAATTAAAATATACAAAAAGAGAGGGAGAATAAAAATGATATGTACTGAAGATAGAAATAGTCTGGGGTTATTTATAAGAATTTCAGGCAAATCATGTATCGGTTTTACTTCGCTTGATGATTTAAGAGCTATATAAACATTAAACAATGTAAAGATAAAAGTCAAAAATAGTAAAATGTAATTTTCAACTCTTTTATTACCAATTAGAAATAGATGTACATAGCTTAATAAACACATAATAGAAAAAATTGTAATAAGTATTCTCAAGGGAACAACATAAGGAACAATCAATGCATTGTTAATGAAAATTATAAAAACTAAAAATAAAATGCCGTAAAGCAAATCTAGGTTGTTGTTATCACTATTGGAACTAGATACTTGAGATGTAGGATAAATATTATAAGTTGTAGTATTAAAACTATCTTTTATAGTATTACGTTCTCCCTTGTTAACTGAACAATCAAGCGAAACATCTGTATTTGAATATTTAATACTACGATTATCGCCATAATTTATTGATGATTTTGTAAATACATTCTTTAAGAATGAAAAAATAAATTTAAAAGAATATAAAAATAACTTTAAAAAATTTGGCATAGAAATTCCTCTTTTCTTGTTATATTTTGAGATTTGACACCTACATTATACATTAAGGGAGGAGGAATTTTCTATATATTATTAGTATCAAACTTTATATTAAAAGGAGAAAAAATGGCACTAAAGGTAAGAAGTAAAGAAGAGCTTAGGGAAGAGGCAAGAGAAAGACAAAGGAATATAGAAAACCAAAATTTAGGGCTTGAGTACATAAATGATTTTAATTTATCTATTACAAAAGAAGACCTAGAGAAAAAAGAAGTTAAATATATTCCGATATCATCTTTATCAGAAAGTCCTAAAAACTTTTTCTCAAAAGTTTCAGGCGATAAAAGAGAAGAAATGATTGCCTCTTTAAAATCATATGGACAAATTAACCCCATAATCATAAGACCAAGAAGGTGTGTAGAAGAATATAAAGATGAGATAGAGGGCGATTATGAAATTCTAGTAGGTCATACTAGGGTGGAACTTTTAAAAGAGATTGGAAAAGAAAAAGTAAAAGCCATAATAATTGAATGCTCAGATGTAGATGCAACACTTATAATAAATCAGTCAAATATACAGCGTGAAAATGTTAGCGACATAGAAATTGCTAGAGGATATAAGGCGACATATGAGGCAGTTAAAAAGGATAAAGATAGTAATCTGACAGCTGGAAATCCAAAAAATGAAAACGTTGAAATTTCAACATTCTTTTCGAGTGGTCAATCTGACCACTCGAAAGAGGAAAGCCTAAAAACAGTTGATGTAGTTGCAGAAAAATATGGTATATCAGCACGAACTTTACAGAGAAAAATGGCACTTGCAGATTGCATAGATGAAGTTGTTAGTTTATATGAAAAGAAGAAATTAACGCAAGAAGATATTGGATATATTTCAAGGTTAGATGAATATACGCAAAAGTATATAGTAGATAGTATGTCCGAGATAAAAGATGAGCAAAAAGTAAAAGGGAAAATAATTTCAAAGGCTGCTTTAAAGGAAATCTATGAAGAAAGTAGAAATTATGATTTGAATAAAGATAACGTAAAAGAAATTGTTGAATCTCATATAGAAAATATCGAGCCTAAAAAACCAGAAGGAAGCAAGTACATAATTCCAGATAAGCTTTTTCCTGATTATGTTAGCAAAAAAGAAAGGATTGAGTATTTGCAAAAACTCTTATCATATGCACTTGATGAGGGATTAGAAATAAGAATGGATAAGGATATGTAAAGGTGTAAAGCATGAGATTAAAGCAAGGATATAGCAAGGAAGAAATATTAAAGCTCAAGAGTAAGAATTTAAATCTTTTAACAAGTGGAGATATTACTGGTAGATATAAAGAGCTTTTTCTTTTAGAAGAAGATGAGGGTCGAGAGATTTCCAAAGAGGAAAAGGTCATAAATCGAGTTAGCAAAGAGAAGCTGATTATAGAGAAATGGCAGACTGAAAATACCGGTGGCGATATAGATAAGTGCAGGCAGGAAACAGGTCTTGATCCAAGAACTATAAGAAAATGGTGGAATGATAATTTATAAGAAAGTGCAAATAAGGAATTTCGTAGTGCATATAAGAGCAAAAAAATAGCAAAAAAGTACAAATAAGAAAGGTCAAAGTACATATAAGGACGAAAAAAATGCAAATAAGTACATATAAGAGCCAAAAACATGCAAATAAGCATAAAAAGACAGTTTTTATGCTTAAGAAAGGGCTAGATGAAAAAACTCTAAAAGCGTTGAAATACCAATGCTTACATCCCATTTTTAAGACAGTTAAAAATGGGGTGGGCAGAATTGGTATACAAGATAAGCCAAAATTGCCCACCTAAAGTGTTCAATTTATGCTTATCCAATCGCAAGCGATTGCTCAAAGACAGTTTGAGTTGCCAATAGGGATACCCTATTGGATTGACCCGTAAGCATTATCAAAAGTGTTTGATAATGCTATGGCAAAACTTTGCAAGTTTTGCTAAGGAAGATTTTCATAAATGAAAATCATATAGATATTTTGGAAGGGAGAGAAAGTATATGGGTGCGAATAAGCATTTTAAGAAAAGTGCAGTTTTAAATCAAATTAAACATCTTGAAAGAAAACTTGAATATCCAAGTAACAAAGATATAGATTTTGATAGGACGCACTTAAATTATAGCCTGACACCTAAAAGAGAAATTTCTCCATATGAATACTATAAAAAAAGGCTTAATGAAATAAGTGTAAAAACAGAGCGAAAAGATATTAACTATGCGAGTGGATGGGTTATAACAAAACCTAAAGAGCTTGATGAGAAATACGAACAAAGATTTTTCATAGAAGTGTATAATTTTCTAAAGGAAAGATATGGTGGAGAAAAAAATGTGATTAGTGCTGAAGTACATAAAGACGAGAAAGGAGAACCACATTTACATTTCATGTTTATACCAGTTACAAAAAATACTCCAAATCAGAATATGATGAAAGTAATAGAATATTTTGAAAAGAAAGAAAACCTAGGAAAGAATAATACAGAAGTTGGAAGAGAACTTGAAATTGATAGAAAAACGGTAAGACGATATAGAGAGTGCAAAAGAGAGGATGTAAAAAAAGAGAAGCTGTCATCAAGAGAAGTGATAAATAAAAAAGATTTAATAACATTCCATAGCGACCTTGAGGAATACTTAAATAAGAAAAAGATACCAGCAAAGATTGTAAGTGGGATAACAAAGAAAAACGGTGGCAACAAAACAGTTGAGGAACTAAAGGCACAAGAAAGAGAGATTGAAAGATAAAATGTTAATAATATTAAGTGGTCTAATAGACATAATAGGGATTATAACAAGTGTTATTGTTATAAAAAATGGATATATAATGCTAGGAGTAATACTTTTAATATTAAGTGTAATTTTGTTGATACAATTAATTTACGCAATTTATATAAAATATATAAAAAAGATTAAAGAACTAGAGAATAGGATTTATCTATATGAGGGTGTTATTAATGAACTAAAAAATGAAATTACAGAGCTAAAGAAAGGAAATAAAGGGTGAACATTTGAAAAGAAAAACAGATGATTGGACTTTACTTTTACTTAGCATTCCTTGTATAATTAGTGTAATAAGATATTATCTATATAAGGGGAGTGAAAATATGAGCTTTTCTTCAGACTTATTTATGACAATGCTACCAACAATATCTGTAATAGCAATTGGTATTTTTAGTTTACGTTCAGGGAATAAAAGAATAGATGAGATTGGTAATGATACAAAAGTTATACTACCCAAAACAACTAATATAGAAAAAAACATAGAAAAATATTTAGAGGACACAAACAGGTGTATAACTACTGATATTAAAAAAACAGTTGAAGATATTTATGATATAGCAGATTCTGATTTAAAAATACTTGTTGATGAAGTAAATTACAAGAAGCGTCTAAAAGATGAGTATGCGAATACATTTTTAAGAGATAATGTTGTTGCTAATATAGATAAGTTGTATGAGGAAAATGCACTGTTTTCAAATAGGATAAAAGAGCTTGAAATTGAAAATAAGATGCTTGTAGAGAAAGTATACAAGTATCAAAAACTTTACGAAGAAGAAAGAAAAAAGAGTGTAGATATTGAAAACAAAAATGAAAGAAATTTCACAATGTAAAGGAGAGCACATTATGTCAAATATTGATAACCTGAAACAAAAATACAATTACAAAATAGTATATAAACTAAAAGATAATCTAGAAGAATCAAAGAAGGAATTTATTGGAAAGAAAATCGAAAACTGTATATTAAAATTCAATCTAGAAAAACATAAAGACGGAGCCTTATATAAAAAAACTGGATTTAAAGGAAACGAAGACTTCGGGGGTGTTACTTTTACATACGCACTATTAAAAGAAAATGTGGATTGTTTTGAAAAACTAGAATGGCATGATATGTATGCTGACTTAGTGAAAAGGGCTTGCTAGTTTATGAATGGTCAAAATAAATGGGAAAATGGTATAGTCTTAAGTTTTGATTTTAAAGTAGAGCGTTTAGAAAAATTTTATAATGGTTCGTATAACGCAGCGTATCGAGATATAAAAAATCATTTGTTGGAAAAAGGGTTTGTTCATCTAAAAGATAGCGATTATGTAAATAATAATATAGACAATGAAGAAGCGATAGAAATTTTGAAAGACTTTATTGCTCAAAATAAGTGGTTTGCAAGTTCAATAGAAAAACTTACAATCGCACCCAATGTAGAGCATTTAGATTTAACTGAAGATATTAAAGTTTTTAGAGATCTTGAGTGGGAAGAAGAGAAGTTAAATTCCCACGAGGAAGAAATCGAAATATAAAGGGGAAGTCATGAATAAGATAAAAAATAATAAAAAGTTATTCGCAATTATCCTTATAATCTCCCTACTTGCAGTCCTGCTTGGAAGTTATGCGATATGTAAAAATAGCAATAAAAATGAAACGGCAAGCAAGATAGAAAAGCAGAAGAAAAGACAGAAGAAGTTAAAAAGAGTGCAAGCTCCACATCAGCAAGCTCATCAAGTGCAAATAAAAGCAAATCGACACCAACAGCTTCGAAGCCTAGCACAAGCTCCTCATCAGCAAACTCAAGCACATCAAATCCTACTTCTAAGCCAAAGGAAAAACAAAAAGTGTGGATAGTAGATAAGGCTGCGTGGACGGAGACGGTGTATAAGGCAATATATTCAGAAGGGAGAACGGTTTATCGTGCAACAACTTGGGATAACTCAAGAAGTGGAACATTTTATTCATACGAAGAAATGAATCAATGGTTTGGCGAAGATGTAGGCAGTTATCAAATAGATACAGAGGGAAGTGAGTTTATTGGTTATGATACAGAGGTAATCAATCACCCAGAAGAAGGACACTGGGAATATAGGTAAGTTGAATATAAGTTAAACATTATTATTGGAATTGTTAATTCATTAAAAATAATAATATACTTAACAGAACAATATATAAGAACTATAGTAGCTTTTATTACTTTTATAGCAATTGTTTGGTTTTTTATCCGCAAACTGGTAACGATATTTTTAAAGAATTACAATTGATGAGTATATTTCATAAGATACATTTTATCTCTGTATTTTTTATGATATATATTGTATTAACTATTTATATAAAAGGACGTTTACCAATTAAATATTTATCCTTTCGTTCAGTAATAAATTATGAGGGAGAGTATATGATTGTAGAAAAAAATAAGTTAAAACCTATAGGAAAAGCTATAGAACTCAAAAAATAGTTGAAAGGATAAAGGAATGAGTAAATTTATAAAATTAACGGGAGCTGTGGATGATAAGGAAATATACGTAAATGTGGAACATATAATTAGTGTTTACAAATTAGAAAAAGGAACACATGTAATTACAAACTATTATATTGACATGAATATTCAACGTGATGGAGGCTATTTAGTTAAA